>Ga0209979_1000050_pt1 | contig 213029 bp, 192 predicted proteins | sample AnhtaG_FD_183114 | JGI IMG/M metagenome (GOLD analysis project Ga0209979, IMG submission 183114) | Deep subsurface microbial communities from Anholt, Denmark to uncover new lineages of life (NeLLi) - Anholt_01485 metaG (SPAdes) (version 2) | ecosystem: Environmental > Aquatic > Marine >...
GGGTCGTGACCCCGGTCGCCCGGTTGAACGAGCTCTTGACGTTGTCCGACAGCTGCTCGTCCGAGCTGAGGACTTGCTGCTGGGTTCGCACCTCTCCTGGCGTCGCTGCCATGGCCGCTTGGTTGCCGCCCACGTTGGGCAGCGCCATCGCACCAGTCAACAGCAGGACGCTCATGAAGACGTTCGTGGCTCTTTGCCATCGCGTCATCATAGACACCTCCTGATGGTCTGACCTCCACATTCTCCAACCGGCGGCCCAGGTCTCGGCCATCCGGTCAAGGTTCGATCAGGCTTTCAGTTGTCAAGGTGCACGTCCGATGAGCCAAGCCGAGACGCCACGCGAGTCGCGGTCGACCTGAAGTGCTCATACCCTCCCGATTGCTCGGTTCCTTGGCAGGAAACCAAGATTTGTCGAACTCCGAATGCGGCTTAACAATGCCGAATGGTTGCTCCCGCGGATCCGGGGGTGCGGATGCACTTGACACCCCTCTGGCGGCGGAAAGGCCAGCAAGGCGAGTGACGAAGCGACTTGCCCCGGTCGTTTGGACGTTTTTCGATTGGGTAGAATCGGTTAGTCGAGCGGCCGCCCAGTGATTCTTCCGCGGCCCGCCTCGATTCTTGATCGAACTGAAAGGAGCCCGGGATCTTGAAACGGATTGCTTCCATTGCCTGCACGCTCGCCGTCCTCGCGCCACTCACCGCCGCCCCGGCCATGGCGGCTGGGCTGTCGGGCACCGACAAGCGGATCCTGGCGGCGCTGGCCGAGGCAACGGCGGTATCGGCCGAGTCGAAGGGTAGCGTCTGGCCGGGCTTCGATCTGTCGACCCATCCCTACGTCATCTATGACAAGAACCGGGTCGCCTTCCTCTTCAACCACCCGCACCCGCCGGCCGGCTTCGCCCCGCTTCCCGGAGCGCCCGGGCACCTCAAGGGTCACGTGGCCGTCCACTGGGGTGGTAATGGCTTGCTCGATCGGTCCAAGGACCTCACGGTCAACATCGCCGGCACCCGCACGGCCTTCCTGCCCTACGAGTACATGACCTACTCCGGCAAGGTGAGCCCCAAGGATCTGTTCGCCCCGCTGTTCGCGGCCTACACCCAGCAGGCCTTCGGCACCTTCCCCGAGCTGCAGCGGATCGCCGACACGGCCAACCGCGACTACCCCTCGAGCAACTCGGACAACACGGCCATGGCCAACCTCGAGGACAAGATCCTGGCCGTCGCCGTCCAGGCCAAGGAGCCGGACAAGCTGAAGGAATACAGCAAGTTCTTCGTCGCCGTGCGGGAGACCCGCCAAAAGGCCCTTCCCAACAAGATTGCCCGGTTCGAGACCCTCTCTGAGAGCCTCGAGGGGGCCATGCGCTACACCGAGACCGAGCTCTCCGCATTCGGGGCCTCGGGACACCACCACGCGACGGCCGGCGCAACCTGGATCAAGGAAGAGGAGGCCCTCAAAGAAGTGGTCGGCATGCTCATGCAGCCGCCTGACAGCGAGGAGCTTCGCAAGAGCCGATTCTCGGCCACCGGCACCGCGATGGGGGTCGTGATGGATCGGCTCGGCAACACCGCCTGGAAGGGCCAGGTCACCGCCGGGCAGCCCATCGAGACGGTGTTCGCGAAGACGGTCGGCTACGACGCGAGCGAGGCCGAATCCCTGGTGAAGTCGGCCAAGCAGATCTTCGACTTCGACAAGATCGCGGCCGAGTCCAAGGACCTGACGACCCGCTTCCCGACCGACTACAAGGAGTTCCTCAAGAACCCGGGGACCAAGTTCGTCGTGACCGGGCTCGCCAAGGTGGCCGACAACGGCTCCAACCGGATCGACCCCACCAAGCCGGGTGGCGAGTGGATCCGCCTCGGGTCCCCGACCCCGCCGATCGAGGTCGATTCCCACACCCTGCTCGCCTATCGCATGAACCAGTTCGACTACCGGCACGGCAAGGTAACGGTCACCCTCAAGGACACCCCGATGCTCATGCGGAGCAACAACCTGTCGTGGCCCTTCGAGAATGTCACCTTCTTCTCGGATGACAAGAATTTGCGCGCGACGATCGACGGGAAGGACATGGCCCTCACGGGCGGTTCCTACTCGTTCTCGAGGGGGCTGCGGCTCGGCGGGCAGAACATCATGATCGAGGCGTCGCAGGGCGTGCTCAAGGTCAACGGCAAGAACGTCACGCTGACGATCAAGCGCTAGCAAGAAACCGGGCGATCGCCCCCATATCCCATGACAGAGGCCTGCCCTGGCAGGCCTCTGTCGATTGAGGACCCGCCGGTGACCCGACCCTGGCAACGCGCCGTGACTTGGCTGCCCGCCCCGCTGCGGCGGCGGATCTACGTCGACCAGTTGCGATTCGCCCCGAGCGAGCTCGAGGGGCTGGTCTTCAAGCTGGCGGAAACCCGCAACGAGCGAGACCAGGCCTTCTCGGTCGTCCACGACGCCTACGCTCGGCGCGGCATCATCGCCCCCCACCCCTCGGGCTGGTTCGCCACCCCCTTCTCCTTCCTCCCCACCACGGCGACCGTGGTCGCCAAGGCCGGGGACCGGGTCATCGGGACGGTGTCCCTGGTCGAGGACAGCCCGTGCGGACTGCCCCTCGAGGCGGCCTATCCGGGGACCGTAGACACCTATCGGCGCCGCAGCCGCCGGGTGGCCGAGGTTTCCTCCCTCGCCGTGACGCCCGGGCTGCGTGGGCGGGGCGTGCCCTTCATGCTCTACTACCTGATGTTCCGCTGGGCCTACCGCTACCGGTACCTCGACGACCTCGTCATGACCGTCCATCCGCGCATGGGGGACTTCTTCCGGACCGTGCTGCTGTTCGATCAGGTCGGCCCCGAGCGGGACCTGCCCGGGCTCAAGCAGGCGCCCGCCGTGGCGCTTAGGCAGGACCTGCGGGCGATCGCCGGCACCTTCAGCCGGGTCCACCGCCCCAGGCGATCGCCCGGTTCGGGGTTCGACCTCTTCTCCTTCTTCGCGGGCTGTGACTTCCACGAGCAGATCCGCTTCCCCGACCTGCTGGGCACCGAAGTGGCCGAGGTACCACGGTGGGACGAGTCAGACGTGGTCTACTTCGTCCGACACGGCGCACTCGACTGGGAACAGTTGGCTCCGGAGATTCGGGCCTACCTGCAGGCCCGTTATCCTGGAATCCGGCCCACGTCCACCGTCTTCCCGGCGAAAGAACGTCACCCTGGCGAAGGCCGGGGCCAGGATCCAGGGTCGGGCATGACCCTAGGTACGGCCACGTGATGGCCCCCCAACCGTCGGAACAGTCACATAGCCGCTCCTGGATCCCGGCGTCCGCCGGGAAGACGGGCAAGGCTGAGCTGGACCAGGCACTTGCAGCCTGGCGACTGCTTTTGGGCGGCGAGCATGTCCTGGTTGGGGCCGCGATCGCCCAGCACACCGGGCCGGGCACGGGCGCCACAAGCCGCGACGTGCCGGCCCTGCTGCTTCCGGCCACCACGACCGAGGTGCAAGACTTGGTCAACATCGCCCGGGTTCACCGGGTCCCGCTCTACCCGGTCAGCACCGGTCGAAACTGGGGCTACGGTGACGGCCGGCCCGTCGTCGACGGCTGCGTCGTGGTCGACCTCTCGCGCATGAACCGGATCGTCTCGCTCGATCCGGAGCTCGGCCTGGTCACGGTCGAACCCGGCGTCACCCAGGGGCAGCTGAGGCAGTACCTCGACGAGCACCGGCTGCCCTTCATGGTGCCCACGACCGGGGCAGGCCCCCAGGGCAGCCTGCTGGGAAACGCCCTGGAGCGCGGTTACGGCCTCGCTCCCGTCAGCGACCACTTTCAGGCCGTCATGGCCCTCGAAGCGGTGCTCCCGGATGGCACCCTCTACCGCAGCGCGATCAGCGAGCAGGGAGCGGCGCTCGCCGACCAGGCCTACAAGTGGGGATTCGGCCCCTACCTCGATGGTCTCTTCTCCCAGGGCTCCTTCGGGATCGTCACCCGGGCCACCCTGTCGCTGGTCCGAGAGCCCGAGGCGATGGAGGCCTTCTTCTTCTGGATCGAGCGGTTCGAGGACCTGGAAGGGGCAATCGGCCCCGTCCGGACCCTGTTGCAACAGGCGGGCTCGAGCATCGGGGGCCTCAAGATCATGAGCGGCCATGTGGCCGGGATCTACGCCGGGTCAGGCGATCGCCGCCGATCCGCGTGGCTGGGATCGGGCTACGTGGCCGGTCCGCGCGAACTGAACGCGGCCGCGAGGCGCCTGGTGACCAGGATCCTGCGCCCTCACGTGTCACGCCTGATCGTCGTGCCGACATGGCTTCCTGCCTGGCTGGACGGAATGCTGGGCCCCCTCCTCGCCACACGTTTCGAAGGTCTGGCCGCCATGCTCCGGGGAGCCCGCGGCAACATCGACCTCATGACCGGACGGCCCAGTGAGGTCGGCTTGCCGGCAGCCTACCGCACGGCTCCACCGACGGGCCCCCTCGATCCCGGCCGGGACGGGGCGGGGCTTCACTGGTATCCCCCCTGGTCCCGATGAAGCCGGACCTCGTCGGCACCTACGTCCGCATGGTCAGCTCCGTCTGCCTGACGCACGGGTTTCCACCGCTCGTCACGCTATCCAGCGTCAACGCTCACTGCTTCGACTCCGTCGTCCCCCTGCGCTTCGACCGCTCGGATCCTGGGGCTGCCGAACGGGCCCTGGCGTGCTACCGGGAGCTGTGGGAGGAGGGGCGTCGCATCGGCGTCGTGCCCTACCGAGCCGGGATCGAGACCCTCGGCCTGTGGCGGGATCCCGCTTCGGTCTTCTGGAACCTGGCCGCCACCTTGAAGCGGGCCGTCGATCCCGAGGAGCTGATCGCCCCCGGGCGCTACCTCCCGACCGAGCCACTCGAAACGCCCACTCCGCGCCCTTGACGGTTCCCTTTTCGTCGCCCCCTGGCGCCGGTCAACCTTTGCGGGTATTTTGAAGGTGCCATGACGCCGCCTGCCATCCAGATCGATTCCCTGGTCAAGCGCTACGGCTCTCTGCGGGCCGTCGACGGGCTCTCGCTGACCATCGAGGCCGGCGAGTTCTTCGGCCTCCTGGGCCCCAACGGCGCTGGCAAGACCACGACCATCCAGTCCATCGTCGGGCTCAGCACCTTCCAGGGCGGCACCATCACCGTATTCGGCCACGACGTGGTCAAGGACTACCGCGCGGCCCGCCGATTCATCGGGCTGTCGCCACAGGAGTTCAACTTCGACCGCTACCTGTCCATCCAGGACATCCTGATCTACACGGCGGGCTACTTCGGCATCCCCTACCGCCAGGCCGCCCCGCGCGCCAAGGAGATGCTCGAGCGGTTCGGCCTCGCCTCCAAGTGCAAGGAAACGTTCGTGCGCCTGTCGGGCGGCATGAAGCGGCGGCTCACCCTGGCCCGGGCGCTCATGTACGAGCCCCGGATCCTGATCCTCGACGAGCCGACGGCCGGGGTCGACGTCGAGCTGCGGCTCGACCTCTGGCAGCTCCTCAAGGACCTGAACCGGGACGGCATGACCATCGTCCTCACCACCCACTACCTGGAAGAGGCCCAGGAGCTCTGCAAGCGGATCGGGATCATCAACCATGGGCGCCTCGCGGCCCTCGACACCACGGAGGGGATGCTCGCCCGCTCGGGGCGCGAGCAGCGAACCCTGCAGGACATCTTCCTCGACCTGACGGGGCACCCCCATGCTTAACGCCATCGGGCTTTGGACCCTGACCAAGCGCGAGATCCAGCGCACCATCCGGATCATCAACCAGGCGATCTGGCCACCGGTCGTCTCGACCCTGCTCTACTTCTTCATCTTCGGCCTGAGCCTGGGTAGCCGTCTGCGGCAGATCGAAGGGGTGTCCTACCTGCAATTCCTGGTCCCGGGCCTCATCGCCATGAACGTGATCGAGGCGTCCTACGGAGAGACCTCGGCCTCCCTGTTCCAGGGCCGGTTCACCAATAGCATCCAGGAGCTGCTCGTGGCTCCCCTGAGCTACCTCGAGATGGTCCTGGGCTTCATCGCGGGCTCGGTGCTGCGCGCCCTGCTGATCGGCAACCTGATCATGGGGGTGGGCTGGATCGTGACCGGCAGCCACCCAGGAAACTGGCTCCTCTACCTCGTCCTGATGGCCGGCATGGCGGTCGTGTTCTCGGCCATCGGCCTGGTGCTCGGGCTGTTCGCCGAAACCTTCGACCAGCTGGCCATCCCGACCACCTTCGTCATCACGCCCCTGGTCTACTTCGGCGGGGTCTTCACCTCGATCCACCTGCTGCCGGAGCGGTTCCAGGCGATCGCCCGGGCCAACCCCCTCTTCTATCTGATCGACGCCTTCCGGTCGAGCATGACGGGTCACAGCGAGGCTGGCCTTCCCACTGACCTGGCCGTGCTCGGCACGCTCATGGTCGGCTCGATCTGGCTCGCCTTCTGGTTGTTCCGGCGGGGCTACAAGCTCCGGACCTGATCCTGGGTTCTCCGAGGACTAGGCGGCCATGCGGTGGACGGTCGCCAATTCCCGTTCAGCCAGCGTCTGGATGAAGAGCCGATAGGCTCGGGCCAGTTCGTCGATCTGGCCGGGGGGCAAGGGTTCGAACTCCGGATCGATCAGCGAGTCCAGGGCCTTCTGCGTGCGCTCGAGGTTCATCGTTCGCTCCTCCCATTGGCCCGGGTCCGTTCGAGGACCATGGCAACCCCTTCCAGGAGTCATGTCGGAGGGGGAGGCGGCCGGGTTGATGGGCCATCGCCCTCACCGACCATGTGATCCTCGTCACGCTGGGGGAGGCCACCGGCCGGGTGGTAAACTGGCGAATCACCCAGCCACGAACCAGGAGATCCCCATGCTAGAAACCGGTACCCAGGCCCCCGACTTCACCCTCACGGGAGTGACCGCGAGCGGCGAGGAGCGTTCCTACCACCTCCAAGAGCTGCTCGCCGATGGCAAGCCCGTGATCCTCTACTTCTATCCCAAGGACGACACGCCCGGGTGCACCACCGAAGCCTGCGACTTCCGCGACCGCTGGCCGGCCAAGCAGGACGGGGCCCACGTGCTGGGCGTCAGCGCCGATAGCCTCACGAGCCACCGCAAGTTTCAGACGAAGCACGGGCTGAACTTCCCGCTGCTGAGCGATCCCGACCACCAGGTCATGGAGGCCTACGGCGCCTGGGGCGAAAAGACTCTCTACGGGAAGAAAAGCGTCGGAGTGATCCGGTCGACCTTCGTCATCGCCCCCGACATGACCGTCCGGAAGGCCTTCCGGCACGTCAAGGTGGCGGGCCACGCCGAAAAGGTCCTGGACCTCGTCTAGCGACGACATGGGGCCCCATGTTTCGTGAAACGACGTGACGTTGCATGTTCACATCCGGCCCGGCATAATCCTGTCCATGGAAAACGAGCGAGCGGGCGGCGGCGTCCTTGACTGGTCCATCGACGCGATGCAGCGCCTCATCGGGAACTCGCCCGATCTGATGGTCGTGATCGACCTGGCCGGGCACCTGATCCATGCCAACCCGACGGCGCTCGACCAGTTCGCGGGGGAGGCGATCGCCCGGGGCGACGCCACCGTCTTCTCGCTGATCCACCCGGACGACGTGACCGCCACCCAGGAGGCCATCCGGCTCGTGCAAGCAGGCCAGGCGACCCGCTTCCGCAACCGCTGCCGGAGGTGCGACGGGCAATACCGCTGGATCTCCTGGGAAGGCTTCATGAGCCGACCCGAAGGCCACCTCTACGGCGTCGGTCGCGACGTGACGACCAAGGTCACGGCCACCCGGGCGCTGGTCGACAGCGAGACCCGCTTCCGGACCTTGTCTGATTATGGCCCCGGTGGGGATCTTCCAGACCGACCTCGAGGGCCGGGTCCTGTTCATGAACCGTCGACTGCGGGAACTGGTCGGGTGGATCGAGCAGGACCCCCAGAACGGCTGGCGGGAGGCCGTTCACCCGGACGATCGGGACTGGGTGCGTGACGAGTGGGAAAAGGCGATCGCCGAACGCCGTGAATTCAACCTCGAGTACCGCCTGTTGACCCCGACGGGCGACGTCCGGTGGGTCCTGGTCCACTGCCTCCGCCTGTCCCCGGAGACGGTGGAGTCGACCGGACTTCTCGGCACGGTCTTCGACCTGTCCGAACGCAAGAGGTTGGAGCAGCAGCTGCGCGAGCAATACGAGCAGCTCCAGCAGCTCGATCGGCTCAAGACCAGCTTCGTCGATGCCGTCTCCCACGAGATCCGCACCCCGTTGAGCTCGATCATGGGGTACGCCGAGTTCCTCGCCGACGGCCTCGGGGGTCCACTCACCGCGCAGCAGGCCGAGTACGTCCTTCAGTTGACTGACGGAGCCCGGCGCCTCGAGTACCTGGTGAACGACCTGCTCGACTTCGCCCGCATCGAAGCCGGCACCTTCCATCTGAGCGTCCAGACCACGGACCTGGTGCCCCGGATCCACGCGGTGGTCGAGAGCCTGCAGCCCCAGTTCCGATCCGTCGGGCATACCCTCGAACTCGAGCTGCCCGAGACCCTGGTGTTGACCATGGACTCGCAACGCATCGGCCAGGTGCTCTCCAACCTGCTCTCCAATGCCGTCAAGTTCACCCCTCCGGGTGGGCGAATCAGAGTGAGTGCCGGAGTTGACGGAGACTGGGCGTGGTGCGAGGTGGTCGACAACGGCGAAGGCATCGATCCCGAGGATCAGCCCAGGCTGTTTCAGCGCTTCACGCAGCTCTCCGCCGGGTTGCGCAAGGCGCGGGGGACCGGGCTCGGCCTGTCCATCAGCAAGGCCTTCATCGAGGCGCACGGCGGCCAGATCGGGGTCGAGAGCGAACGGGGACGCGGCAGTCGATTCTGGTTCCGGTTGCCGCTGCGCTCGTCCCTCGAGCCCGCCCCCATCGTGCGGGAACCGGGACCCTCTTCGTGAGGATCTAGACCTCGAAGGTGCCAGAAGCGAGCTTGGGATTGACCTTGAGGCCGGTGAGCTCGGAGCGGTAAACGACTTCCTGGCCATCCGAGCCTTCGAACCGCAAGGGCATGCTCGTCTTCTGGTCGATCGCCACGGTGGCCTTCTGGATTCCCGGCAGCATCCGGTCGACGTTGCCGAGTTCGAGCAGGTGGGCAGCCTTGTTGTCTACGGTTGCCGTGCCCGCGTAGCGGACGGTCGTCTGGGGATCCAGGAGGGCGGTGAACAGGCTCCTGAGGTCGGTCTGGTTGACCCGATACCCGCGCAGCGAGGTGGCGAGCGGACTGTCGAGCGAGACCGACTGGGTGAAGAAGAACATCCGGGCCTGGATGGTGTCGCCGCCGTTGTAGACGGCGGTCGTGCCCAGGGCGTCGACCCTCAGGTGGTTGGGCTTGGCCCAGGCGAAGTCGGCGGATTGGTCGCGGGTGGCGTAGCCCTTCTTCTCCCAGAGGCGGACCTGGCCCGAGGCGGTCTTCAGGTTGTTCCAGGCATTCTGGACACCGTCGAGGACGCTAGCCGCCTGGGCATCGACCCGCGCCGCGATCCGGGTGTCTCCGGCCATCTTGGAGACGGCGGTCGCTGCCCGATCCGCCTGAGAGGCGCTCTGCGCGGCCATGCGGCGTCCGCCGCCCACCAGGCTCCGAGAGACTTCCTGCGCAACGTTGTTCGAGACCATGACGTTCCCCCCCCTCGCGGATCGTTCCTCGGGTGTTATCCAGGGCCGGATGGCGAGGGATTCTTGTCATGGGATTAAGCCTCGTTGGCGGTCTGGATAAGGATCGGGCGCCGACTCCCGCTTCTTAAATGAGTTCTCCCTCAGGCTTAACTCTCCTGTAAGAATGTTGCTTGCTTGACAGTGCGATAACCCCCCCACGACGCGAACGCCAACGCAAGAAGGGGGCCGACGATGCCTTTCGGAAATCTGGGAGATGTGGTCCACGGCTGGGTCAACAAGGTCACGCACCGCGGCGAGGTGCCCAAGGCGCTGGATCCGGTGCCCGCCCCGGCCCCGCAACGCATCCAGCCCAAGATGGCCGGAGACGTGATCAGTACCTCGGATACGGCCGTCGTCGCCTCGCAGTTGACGCCCGAGGCCCGTGCTGCCCTGGATTCCCTGGGGCCCCTGCTCCAGACCAAGGACATCGCGGGCAAGAACACGATGCTCGACCACCTGGCCAACCTCGCCCGTAACGACGTCCATCCGTCGTTGGCCGAAGCGGGCCTCACCAAGCAGACCGTCCTTTCGCAGCTCGTGCGGGAACTCAAGGACTACGGGCTCGAGCACCAGTCCTACAACAACACCTGCGCGCCCACGGCCTGCCAGCTCTACATGACCAAGTACCACCCCACCGAGTTCACCCGGCACATGACGGGCCTCGCCAAGGATGGCCAGGTGGACATGGTCGGGGGCGGAACGCTCAAGCTCGAACCCTCGTCGATCAAGCCCGATGGGCGGGGCGATCGCTCCGACATCGACCGGTTGTACGAGAATTCTGTGCTCGACACTTCCATGAATGGCCGCTACGACAACGCCAAGGACGAATTCTTCAACGGCGCCCACGGCCTGCCGGAGGACGACGTGACCCGCTTCCTCAATGCGGCGACCGGCGGGGTCGACGGGAAGTTCCGGACGGTCAACGCCGACGGCGAGACGATCGCCCGCATGGCGCAGCCTGTCACGGACAAGGGCATGGGGGTACTGGTCGCCATGAAGTGGCCGATGCCCAGCGAGCCCAACGCCGCCCACGAGTTGCTGGTCCAGAAGGTCCAGCCCAGCGAGGTCGACCTTCACAACCCCTGGGGCAAGGATGAGCACGCCCAGCCCGGCCAGGGCCCCGCGCGCCGGGTGCTCGACAACGAGGGCAGCATCGCCATGGATCGGTCGGTCTTCGACCAGTACGCCTACTCGGCCTCGATCCCGGCGTAGCGCAACGGCTCAGCCCTTGACTCCCCCTTGCTTTGCAGGGGGGGACTTTTCAGTGGGTCGGATTGGCTGCGCTCGGCACCGGCTGAGGCGGCAGCCCGTTTTTGATCAGCAAGTACTGTGTCGTGATGGCCGCGATCAGGTCCCCGTCGCCAGGATCCTGAGCGGCCGGCTTCACGGCCACCTGGAAGGTCTTCGCCTGGTCAGGCTTCCCGCCTGCCGGATAGTAGGCGACCGTCGCGACCGCGACCCCATCTGGCCAGGCCGCCACGATCATGGTGTCCAGGTACTGGTAGGCGAACTGCCAGGTCCGCCCGTTGAGCTGCCGCCCCGTGCCCTTGATGGTGGAATCGGTCGGCCCGATCGCGGGGGGAGCCCAGCCAAATTGGAAGCCAAACGAGGCCGTGGCGGAGCCCGAGCCCTCCTGGCCCGTATCGGGTGGCTTGGCCGTCCAGTCGAGCTTGTCGAGGCTCCCGTTCATGGCGAGCACCTCCTGCCAGCTCTTCATGCCAGGCGGGAGGGGCATCTTGCGGATCTGCTCGTCCGTCATCCCCTTGAACTGGTCGAACTTGCGCAGGGCCTCGAAGATCTTGTGGTCACGATTGACCTTGGGGGCCGGGGTCGGCGTCGGAGTGGGTTTGGGGCTCGGTTTGGCGGCCACCTTCACGGGGGTCTTGGGGGGGAGCTTGGCGGCCTTGGCCGGCGGCTTCTTCCGATGGTGCGGGTACTGGATGGTTCCCGGCTGCTCGACGGGCTTGGAGGCCTCGCGATCGAGCTGAAGCAGGAGCATCGTCACGTTGGGGGTGGGTTGTGCCTCGGGAAGGGCACGCGGTGCCGGCCGCCCGGTACCGGGGACCACAAAGAGGCCCAGCACCAAGGCGTGCAGCAGGATCGAGGCGCCGTAGGACCCGAGCCGCATGGAGGTTCGTCAGGAGCCGACCGACAGGGAGCCCACCACCCTCTGCAGGTCCTCTGGGAAGAGGTCCCCGTAGGCGTACAGCAACTGGTCGTGCACCTCGGCCCCGAAGTAGTTGTAGGGCGCCTGGTAGCTCAGGGCGCTCATCTTGTCGACCAATCCCAGGGCCATCGCCCCGGCCATGAGGGTGAGGAACATGTTGGGCTTGGGCCGGTAGGAGACGAACAGCCAGTTGAGGCCGTCCGTGTAGTGCAGGAGCGTGATGCGCGTGCCGAACAGGGTGGCGAACTGGATCGAGTGCAGCTGGAACCCGGCCGGGACGTAAGTGGGCAGGGCAACCTTGCCCCCGATCGCCTTCTCGGCTGCTTCGAGCGATCGGTATTGAACGAAGCTGTTCTTCTGGTCGTGCTGCAGCTGCACCGAGTTGAGGTGGGCGCGCGAGATCCCGACCGAGGTGTCGACCCGGTCCTGCGGCGTGTAGTCGTCGAAGTAGCTCGAGAAGTAGGGAGCGACACCCCGGCCCCACGTCCGTTCTTCCTTCATGACCTGGTAGGTCTGCTTGGAGATCCAGAAGCGGTGGCCCGGGGTGACGTAGCCCCGGATCGGCTCGGCGTCGAGCACGTAGCAGGGGGTCATGGCCACGATCGATTTCGGCTCTTCGGCGTCCGAGAGGATGCGCAGGGTGTAGTTGCGCTGCAGGGCCTGGGGATCGGCCGAGACCAGGCCGAAGATGGTGCTCGCGGCCTCGTTGCTGCCGGTCGGGTTGTCGTTCTGGAAGAGCAAATTCTGGCCAGGGAAGTAGACGTTGGCCTTGTTGTCCTTCATCCACAGGTGGACGCCCGCGAGCGTGTCGGGCTCTTCCATGGTGACCCGGTAGTTGTGGTCGTCCTGCAAGAAGATGCGCATCCGGGCCAAGAGCGAGAGGTTCTGCCGGGTCAGGTGCTGGATCCGCAGGCCCGTATAAGGGACCGAGCCCTCGGCCTGGATGGCCCGCTGGACCAGCTCGCTCGGGGCGGGATCCGCCCAGGCGGACGTCGTGGGCAGCAAGACGAGCGCCGCCAAGAGCGGGGCCTTCCACAGGGTTCGGTTCATGCGCTTCCTTCTTTCATCGTCCGAGGGCGATCCTGCCCCTCCAGACGAAGGCCGCGACGTCCTGGTTCGATCGGGTGCCCTCGCTCGGCGAAACGGCCGGCAAGGCATCCGGCATGGTAGCACCCGGGCTGGGGAGCCACAATGCTGCGTCGGCCGCCTGAAAGGCCCACGGCGGCCGACGTCCAGGATGGACTAGTGCCGCGAAGGGCAGGAGGCCCGAGAGCGGCCGATTCGAGCGATGAAAGCAGGCTGAAGGTCAGTGGGAGTCGCGCATGACCCGGTCGACGATCGCGTCGGCCAGCGCCTCGTAGTGCTCTTCGACGATCCCGAGGCGCTCCTGCTTTTCGGGCAGGAAGAGCTTGAGCACGATCTTCTGGGGATTCTCGATGTCCATGCTCCATGGCAGGTACTGCGACGTGGCCTCGTGTTCGTAGAATAGGATCCCGCAGAAGAGGGGACCATCGGCTCGTTCGATCACCACCTGGTCGATTTGCATGGCGACCCCCTTCCGCATGGCTACTGTGTCTATACCCGTCCCGCGGCTGAACCCCGCGTATTCACGAAGATTTAAAGCGCGGCGCGGGACGCGTCAGGCGAGGATCAAGGGAGCGAAGCGGTGGAGAATCCGGACGTCGAGCTCGTTTCCACCCATCGGATCGAGCTGGAGCCTGGAGTGGTCCTGGTCTTCGAGCAGACCTTGTGGGGTAAGGTCATCGCGATCCGGGAACTCGAACTAGAGGGCGGCCGGTATCCGGTGGACGACTACCAGGTCACGGCGACCCTGCGCGAGCTGCTCGAAGCCTCGACCATCGGGGGGAAATGGGTGGGGGGAACGGCAGGCGATCGCACGCCGGTAATCCGCGAGGCGGTGCAAGATGTGATCGGGCGCCTATACGGGCCGCCTGGGGAGTGGTAGAAGCAGGAGGGGGTCGGGTATAAGGGATCAGCCAAACGGACCCCTCAGCAGGCGGAGGACACACACGGCATGGGCCTTCCAATCCAGAGACTGGCGATAACCGCCCTTCTGGCGGTCACCGGCGTGGCGAGTCTCCCGGGGTGCGCGGCCTTCAAGATGGGCAACCCGTTCCTGCCAGCCGCCCGCATCTTCGTCACCCCCAACCCGGCCGTCGTCTCCTGCGACCTCACCCTCAATCAGGCGACCAACCAGATCACCTTCCAGCGCAAAAACGTGCAGTTCGCCCTGGCGCCCAATCAGGGCGACATCACGCCGGGGGTCAACTTCACCGACTACACCCTGGCGTTCCAGGACCAGAGCGGCAACAACATCAGCACGCTCCTGATCCCGACCCAGCGGCTCGGGGTCTCGATCTACGTCCCGCCGGGCGGCGGCTCGTCTGGCAGTGGGACCAGCGGATCAAGCGGGACCACGGCGCCCGCGGGGGGCGGCTCGACGGGGGGCTCGGGGGCCATATCCCTACCGGTCGTGCAGGACTCGGTCATCCAGTACGGCGAGACCTATGGCTTCCGCAACGCCGGGACGACCTCCAATCCCCGCTTCGTCGCCAACAACGAGCCCTGGAGCCAGAACATCACGGGGGTCATCACCTTCTACGGACAGGACCAGAACCAGTACCCCATCCAGGCCTCGGGCAGCTTCACCATCCAGTATCAGATCAACGTCCAGGCCGCGAGCGGATCGTTCGGGGGCTAGTCAGACCATGAGGTTTCCGATGAAGCGGTGGATTTGGCCGGTGGTTGTGACGGCGGCGATCGCGAGCGATGGCTGTGACCAGGTCGGGCAGCTGCTCGGGGTGGTCGGCGCAAGCTACCGTCCCCCGTTTCAGACCGGGGCCGTGCGAGGCCGGGTGGTCGATCGCAACGGCAACCCCCTGGTGGGCGCCCAGGTGAGCAACGGTGCGGCGGTCTTCTTCACCGCCAGCGACCCCTCGGTGGGGGCCGTCAAGGTCAAGGACGATCTCTTCAACCCGTCCGACTCGACGGCGAACCAGGCGGCCCACCAGGTGACGCTCGGTGCCGGCGAGTTCATGCTGACCAAGATCGCGGCCAACACGATCACCTCGATCACGGCCCAGTATGACGGGCAGATCACCTCGCCCGTGCAGGTCTTCGTCAAGGCCCAGACCTTCTCGGCAGGCTCCAGCAACTCGTTCACCCCGCTCACGGCCGACATCAAGTTGCCGGTGGACGGCCCGGTCGACAGCAACCACCCGAGCGCGGTGACCTTCCTGGGCACCAGCATCGCGGGCAACGTCGTGACCGTATCGGCGGCGAGCAACTCGGTCAACGCGAGCTACGCCCCGTCGGACACGGTCTCGGTCTTCCTGCAGGCGCCGCCGGGCAGCAAAGGGGCTACCGTCTACAACGCCCTGGTGACTTACTTCCCGGCCGGAACGACGGACTTCACCCAGGCCCCGATCGACACCACCACCACGACGGGCGTTGGACCCAATGGCAATCCTCTCAACCGGCCCTTGCAGTTCCCGGTGACGATCGTCTCGGGCTCGGCCCTGCACTCGGGGCCTCAAAACCAGGTGGACGTCAAGCTGTCGAGCACGAACCCGGCCTTCATCAACTACCTGCGGACCAACAACCAGCTGGTGGCCAAGATCGACCTGATCGCGACGGACAGCTTCTCAGTGCCGGCGCTCGGAGCGCAGCTGCCGACGAGCGCCGTGTTGACGGATCGTAATAGCCGGCCGCTTTCCGCGGTCGTGACCATGCGGTTCCAGTCGCTGTAGGCTCCTTCGTCCCACGCGCCGCTCGGGCGGAGCCCCCGCCCCCTGCCCCCGCCCCCCAGGGGTGGGGGACTTCCCCGGCGCTGGACGCGCGGGATAGCGGCGCGCGAAACGCGCGTGACGAGCCTGTCCCCTTTTCCCGCACACGGCGTCGGCCGAACTTCCCCCACCCCTGGGGGGCGGGGGTCAGGGGGCGGGGGCTCCGCCTGCAGCACCACCCGGACAATAAGCGGTGCGTTCGATCACGATTTAACACAATCTTTACAAGTTTTCCTGCTTGTTTGGGTATGACTAAAACGGGCGGCCGGTTGTTAAGTCGGCGCCCATTCGCCGGCCCCCGCCACGCGTCGTCCCACCCCTCTCAGACCGCCTCGTTTTCCGGCCGTTTTTGTTACGTCCCGCACCGACATAACTCGGCGCGGAGGTGACACTGGTGATACCCGGCCTGGTTCGGCCGGGACGCACAGGAGGAGGGTCCTTGATCAGCCGCGAGCTTCGTGGGCTCGAGCGCGCGATGGACGGGTTGAGCGCCCGGTTCGGCGCCGAGTCAGCCAACATCGCCAACATCAACACCCCGGGCTATGCCCGCCAGGACGTCAACTTCGAAGACGCCCTGGGTGTCGCCGTCGACTCCGAGCCCTCGGCCAACAACCCGGAAGGCCAGAATGCCGTCGAGGCCTGGACGGGGGCCAACCAGAGCACCGACGACATGCTCGAGCTCTTCCAACCATCCGTGACCGTCACCAAGAACCGGCCGCTGCGCCGCGACGGCAACTCGACCAGCCTCGAGTTCGATATGAGCCAGATCGTCAAGACGACCCAGAAGTACAACGCGGTCGCCACCCAGATCGCGAGCCAGTACCGCACCTTCAAGTACATCACCGATCAGAAGTAAGGCGAGGAGGATCCCCGTGGGCTTGGACAGCGTCTTCGATACCGGAGCGAGCGCGCTCTCGGCCAACCGCTTCTGGCTGGAGACCATCGCCAACAACCTGGCGAACGCCAACGCCACCCGCACCCCGCAAGGAGGACCCTATCAGCGCCAGATGCCGGTCTTCCAGCAGATGCTGGACCAGGAGACGGGCATGGCGCAGGGTGTGGAGGCCGTGGGCACCGTGCGCGACACCCACCCGGGCGAGCTCGTCTACAAGCCGGGCCACCCGGACGCCGATGCCAACGGGTTCGTGCGCATGCCCAACGTCAACGTCGTGAACGAGATGGTCGACATGATCACCGTCCAGCGCTCCTACGACTCCAACGTGACGGTCGTCAACGCCGCGAAGAACATGCAAACCAAGGCCCTGGACATCGGCCGGTAGCGCGAAAGGACCCTGACCATGCTCGTCAACCAGAACATCATGACCGGCCTGCAGCGCTCGATGCCCGGTATCGGGGGGCCCAATCCCGAGTTCCCGACCCAGGACTTCAACGTCGAGAACAACCCCGAGTTCGGGGCGAACGCCTTCGACGGCCTCGATCAGGGCCTCGAAACCTCGAACGGCAGGAGCTTCGCCGACTTCCTGACCGAGTCGATCGACGCCGTCTCGCAGCAGGACCGGGGGGCCATGAAGCTCGGGCTCGACTTCGCCCTGGGCCGCGGCCACATCGACGTCCACCAGGTCATGATCGAGCAGGCCAAGGCCGAGGCGCAGCTGCACCTCACGTCGGCGGTCACCAACAAGATGGCCTCCGGCTATCAGACCCTCATGAACATGCAGATCTGACCCCCACGAGGACGCTACCCGGATGTTCGAGTTCCTGAACCGCTTCCCTCCCCCCGTGCGCATCGGCATCTTGGCCGGTGTGCCGGTCTTGCTGATCGTGCTGACGCTGTTCATCGGGATGGCGATCGGCGGCAGCGGCAAGAAGCAGGGCGTCGAAGAGCAGGTCAACAAGAACGACGTCGTCCTCTACCGCCGCATGTCCCAGCAGTCCGCGGGGGAAGCCGCCGCGGCCCTGGACGACGAGAAGATCCCCTTCAAGCTCGTCGAGGACGGCACGGCCATCACCGTGCCCAAGGACCGCGCCGACAAGGCCCGCGTGACCCTCGCCGCCAAGAATCTACCGAAGGATGGCGATCCCGGCTTCAGCCTCTTCGACAAGAGCGACTTCATCTCGACCGACTTCGACAAGAAGGTCAAGCTCCTGCGGGCGATGAACGGCGAGATCCGCCGCCTGGTCAAGCAGCTCGACGGCGTCGACGATGCCGCCGCCCTCGTCACCATGCCGGAGGACTCCCTCTTCCAGACCGAAAAGAAGCCCGTGACGGCGGCCGTCATGGTCAAGATGCTGCCCAAGCACGCCCTCACGCCCTCCCAGATTGAGGGCCTCACGCACCTGATCGCCTCCTCGGTCCCGGGCCTGCTCACCGACAACGTGACCATCACGGACGACATGGGCAACCTCTTGACAGCAGGCAACGAGCAGAATTCGGGCGACAAGGAGGAGCGGCAGAACCTGCGCGGACTCAACATGCAGATGTCCCTGCAGCGCCAGAAGGAATCGGAGATCGAGCGCAAGCTGGTCACTCTGCTCGAGAAGGTGGTGGGTCCGGGCCGCTCGGTCGTCCGGGTGAGCCTCGAGCTCGACTTCAACAAGCGCAAGATCCTCAACACCCTGCGCGCCCCGGTCACCAACAACGGCCAGCCGGTGGCTATCAACAAGACCGAGCAGACCGAGACGGTCAAGGGCGACACCAACGGCGGGACCCCGGGCACGGCGGCCAACGTGCCGACCTATCCGGCCATCCCGGCCGCTCCGGGCGGCGGCAACGAGGTGACCAAGAAGAACCTCAAGGAGCAGCCTGCGTTCAACGAGGAGCGGCAACTCGTCGAGCCCAGCTCGGGCAACATCAAGCGGATGTCGATCGCCGTCCTCTTGCCCGACACCCTGAGCCCCGAGGCGGCCGACCGAATCCGGCTCATCGTGGCCGCGGCGGCCGGGGCGGACAACGCCCGCCGGGACCAGATCTCGGTCGAGCGGGTCAAGTTCAACGAGGACCTGCAGAATGAGCTGGTCAAGCAGCTCCATCCCAACGGCAAGGATACGGCGTCGAAGAAGGGCAAGGCGGTCTCGTGGGCGATCGTCTGGTGGGTCGGCGGAGGTGTGCTGCTGCTGTTCCTGCTGCTCATGCTGCTGCGCCGGGCGACCCGGCGCGAGGCGAACCCGCTCGATACCCTCACGGCCTCCCTGGGAGGCGAGACCGAGGCCCTGCCGGCCTTCGACCAGCAAGCCCTCGGTGGCTTCGATACCGGCGGGGCCTTCCCGGGCCTCGAGATGGGGCCGGGCGGCTTCACCCCGCCCGACATGGGCCAGTTCCAGCAACCCGGGGCCTTCCAGCAGGCGGCCTATCCCGAACCCGGCGGCTACGAGCAGGGCGGCTACGCCAACCAGGCGACGGCCCAGCAGCAGGCGGCGGGCGGGATGTTCGACTTCCTCTACGAGGTCTCGCCCGACGCCGTGGCCCAGGCCTTCGAGGGCGAGAAGCCCGCGACCATCGCCGGCGTGCTCGCCTCGGTCGACCCCAGCTACGCCGAGCAGGTCCTGCAGTACCTGGATCCCAGCATCCAGCAGGACGTGTTCAACCGGGTGAACTCGGGGGCCTCGTTGCCCTCGATGTCCGCCCGCATGGCCATGCAGAACCTGCGCCGCAAGCTCGGCGCTGGTGTAGGATAGACGATGATGGCTCGCCATCCGGGCTCGCAATCCCCCGCCCCCCTCCCCCGCCCCCAGGGGTGGGGGCTAGAGGAAGCCCGGCTCCGTGCCGGGCATCTGTAAATGGTCGGGGCGCTCGGAGGAGCTGCCGGTGGGCGATTGCCCATCCGTGACATCATCCTCGCCTGCATCATGGTCCTCATCCTGGGGATCCTGTTCCTGCCGCTGCCGACCTGGATGTTGGACCTGCTCATCGTGGTCAACATCGTCATGTCGCTCATCATCGTGTTCGTCGCCCTCTACATCGTCAAACCCCTGGAATTCGCCTCGTTCCCGTCTCTGCTCCTGCTGACGGCCCTGTACCGGCTGGCCCTCTCGGTTGCGACCTCACGCTCGATCCTCCTACGCGGCGAGGCGGGGCATGTGATCGAGACGATGGCCCAGTTCGTCATGGGCGGCAACTACATCGTCGGCATCATCATCTTCATCATCCTGATCATCGTGAACTTCATCGTCATCACCGAGGGCTCGAAGCGCATCGCGGAGGTGGCGGCCCGCTTCACGCTGGACGCCATGCCCGGTAAGCAGATGTCCATCGACGCGGACCTGGCGGCCGGCCTGATCGACGGTGCAGGGGCGAAGAAGCGGCGCGAGGAGCTGGTGCAGGAAGCCAACTTCTTCGGGGCGATGGACGGCGCCAACAAGTTCGTGAAGGGCGACGTCATCGCCTCGATCATCCTGATCATCGTCAACATCATCGGCGGCATCCTGATCGGGATCCTCATGAAGCACATCGAGGTCGTGGCGGCCCTCTCGAAGTACACGATCCTGACGGTCGGCGACGGCCTGGTCGGCCTCATCCCGGGCATCCTGATCTCGATCTCGGCCGGCCTCGTCTCCTCGCGCTCGGCCTCCGACCAGAACCTCGCCGCCGACCTCAAGAACCAGGTCTTCTCGAACCCCAAGAGCATGGGGGTCGCGGCCGTGGTCGCCTTCCTGGTGGCCTGGGTGCCCGGCTTCCCCAAGCAGTTCTTCATCCCGCTGGCGCTCGCCATGGGTTTCGCGGCCTTCCAGGCCATCAGGAAGTCGATGATGCCCGCCGGCGCGACGGACGACTTCGGCGTGCCGATGGACGACATGATGGACGACTATCAGCCCGAATCGGACGAAGACCTGAAGAATCCCGAGAACGTCATGAAGATGCTCGGGGTGCCGCCCATCACCCTGGAGCTGGGGCTGGACCTGGTGCCCCTGGTCGATCCGGGCCTCGGCGGCGAGCTGATGGACCGGGTGGTGCCCATGCGGGTCAACGTCGCCCTCGACCTGGGCTTCGTCATGCCGGGCATCCAGTTCAAGGACAACCTGAACCTGAGGCCCAACGCCTACCAGGTGCTGGTCAAGGGCAACGTGGTCGCGACGGGCGAGCTCCTGGTCGGCTACATGCTCGCCATCCAGCAGAGCACGACGGACACCAGCCAGGAGCTGGTGGGCTTCCCGACCACCGACCCGGCCTTCGGGAACCCGGCCGTGTGGGTGGCGGGCGCCGAGGCCCAGCGGGCCGCGCAGCTCGGCTACCTGATCCAGGACCCCACCAACGTCCTCACGGCTCACCTCGAGCACACGGTGCGCAGCTTCGCGCACGAGATCCTGAGCCGCGAGGAGGTCCAGATGATGCTGAACCGCCTCAAGGAAAAGGCGCCGGTCACGGTCAAGGACCTGGTGCCGGACATCCTGACGCTGTCCGAGGTTCAGCGGATCCTGCAGGGGCTCATCCGCGAAGGGGTCAGCATCCGCGACCTCGCGACCATCCTCGAGCGGCTCGCGGACTTCGGGAAGATGACGAAGGACACCAACATGCTGGTCGAGCTCGCCCGGCAGGTGCTGTCTCGCCAGATCTGCGCGAGCCTCGCCAACGAGGAGGGGGTCATCGAGGTCATCACCCTGGACCCCGGGGTCGAGAACACGATCCAGAGCTCGCTCACGGACACGCCGCTGGGCAAGCAGGCGGCGGTCAACCCGCAGATCATGCAGCTCATCCTGGCCCGCATGGCGGCCGTCCATCAGGAGGCCACGAGCAAGGGCTCGAATCCGTGCCTGCTCACCAACCCGGTGATCCGGCCGCACGTGAAGAACCTGATCGAGCGGAACTTCCCGCTCATGTCGGTCATCTCCTACAGCGAGATCAACCCCAAGTTCAAGGTGCAGTCGGTCGGACAGGTCTCCATCGCGGTGGGCGTGCAGTAGGGAACGGCCTGCGGCCGGATCCCCCGCCCCCAGGGGTGGGGGAACACTCCGGCGGGTGGTAGGTTTCCAAGATGCCAGCCTCCTCCCGCGCGCAGCGCCGGGAACCTCCCCCACCCCTTTGGGGCGGGGGCAGGGGGCGGGGGCCCTGCCCGGGCCGCGCCGTCACGCAACGCCTCCACGCCTGTGATCCCCGTCACCAGAAGATTTGCGGGTTTCTTATCAAAGATTTAACGATTTTCGAGGCCCGGTTTAACGACAAACCGACCGATATGGGTTAAGATAGGCCTATCGAAATTAACCTGAGCTTAACCGCTTGGATCGAGAGGGACCCATGCTCCAGACTTCCGAGAACCGCGCCGACCGCTCGCCCGCCCTGGCGCCGAAGGTCGAGATCCATACCCTGCGCGACGCCGACCTGGACGAGCGGCGGGAGCGCTTCTTCGAGGCCGTGGAACACCTGATCTTCAGCGATCGCCACGACGAACTGCGCAAGGCCGAAGTGCTGCGCCGCTTCGCGCGCCGACTGGACCGTCACGGCGATGGCTGGTCCGCCGGCCAGGCCCGTCACCTGGCCGAGGTCTACGAGCACACCATCCGCCAGTTCCGGTAACGGCTGGCCCAGGCCGTTCCGCCTCGAAGCGACGGGGCCTCGCGAACATAAAGGAAGAGACCCGGTGCCTCGCGGCGCCGGGTCTCTTCCTGGGTTGGGTTGGGTTGGGTGTTGGGGTTGGGTTAGACGACCTTGTGCTTCTCGCCCCAGTGCAGGAGCTTGTCGCCGAGGTGGATGGACTTGTGAGCGACGTTGTTCTGGACCTGGAGGGCCTCGTCCTTGACGAAGGTGCGGGCGCCGAAGGCGGCGTTGTCGGCGGCGATGCGAACGTTGTCGAGGGCCTGCACCCCGCGCTCACCGGCCTTGCGGGCCGCAGTGCCGAGTTCGCGGGCTTCGAACCGGACCTCGCGACCGGCCGCCTTGGCACCCGAAACGATGGCGCGACCGGCATCCTCGGCGCCAGTCTTGATGGCATGGCCGGCTTCGATGCCGAGGCCCAGGGTCACGAGCCCGGCGTCCTCGACGGCCCGACCGGCCACCTTGGCACCCGAAACGATGGCGCGGCCGGCATCCTCGGCGCCCGTCTTGATGGCCTGGCCGGCTTCAATGCCGAGGCCCAGGGTCACGAGACCAGCGGTTTCGACCGCCGCACCGGCCTGGTCGAGCTTGCGGGCCGTGAAGTTGATGGCGTCCCGGCCCATCGCCTTGGCGGGCTGGATGACGTTCATGTCGATCTGGGCGGCGGCGCGGTCCACACCTTCGGCGATCATGCGGCCCTCGGTGCCGGCGGCCTTGCGACCGATGTTGCCCATCGCGCGGCTGTAGTGCGCGGTAGCGTCGTACGATTCCTTGAGACCCTGGACCAGCGGCTTGGCGAAGTTCATCTGTTAATCCCCCCATCAGAAGCGTTCAACGCTCCGTTAACTCTCCACACCCTGCTTATCCCGGGTTGAGGGGGAAACTGTCTTAAATCAGCCCTAGGCTTTGGTTATTATTCGACTAAGAGAACAGAGAGCCGCTCAGAACTCGAACCGGTCGAGATCCCTCACCCGTGGGCAATCCGGCAGGGCCGTCAGGATCGTGCGACCGTAATTCTTGGTGAACAAGCGGTTGTCGAGGATGGCAACCAGTCCCCGATCCGTCGTGGTGCGGATCAGGCGGCCGAAGCCCTGTTTCAGGCGGATGATCGCCTCGGGCAGCATGTACTCACGGAACCAATCGCGGCCCTGCATCTTGAGCCGCTCGACGTGGGCCTGCACGACCGGATCGTCGGGCACCGAGAAGGGCAGCCGATCGATGATCACGCAGGACAGGGCCTCGCCCGGCACGTCCACCCCCTCCCAGAACGAGCTCGTGGCGAACAGCACGGCGTTGGGCGTCGACTTGAACCAGTCGACGAGCTGGGCTCGGGGGAGATCGCCCTGGCGTTTCAGCGGGAACGGGAGATCGCCCAAGAGGACGTTGTAGGCCGAATTCATGCCCTTGTAGCTGGTGAAGAGCACGAAGGCCCGGCCCTGGGTGAGGTGCAGGATGTTCTTGATCGCCTCCCGGGCGTGCAGGGCGAACTCGGGCTGGTTGGGCTCGGGCAGGTAGCGCGGGACATAGAGGACGGCCTGCCGTTGATAATCGAAGGGGCTCGGGCTTTCGAGCTCGAGGGCGTCCTCCAGGCCGACCCGGTGCTTGAAGTAGGCGAAGTCGCCCCCCACTCCCAGGGTCGCCGAGGTGCAGACGGCCGGGATCTGGCTCCACAGCTCCTCGCGCAGGATGGGGGCGATGTTGAGCGGCGCGCTCTTGAGCTCGAAGTAGCCGCGCGCCTTGTCGATCTCGACCCAGTTGACCCGATCGGAGAGGGTGGCATCGGCCTGGTGGCCGAAGTACTCCCAGCGGGCCATCAGGTTGTCGAGCTGGGCGACCAGGCGGGCCCTATGCAGGGGCGCCTTCCGCGCGATCTCCGGATCGAGCAAGCCTTGACCCAGCGCGCTGTCGCGCTCGAGCCAGTTGCGCAACAGGTGAAGCTGCTCGAGGATGCCCTCGATCAGCTCGATGAACACGGCGTCGGGGTAGAGGCGGTACTGGGGCCGCTCGGCCTTCAGCACCCACTCGAGGAGCTGACTTTCGTAATCGACCAGGGCGAAGGCCACCTCGTCCGGGATCATGCCCACCCGGCGGCGGATCTTCTGGACCAGCTTGGTGACCGAGTACCGCCCGATCGAGGCCGAGAAGGCGCGGGTGGCTGCGGCGGGCACGTGGTGAGCCTCGTCGAAGACGACCCCGGCGTGAGACGGCAGGATCCCGCCCGCCGAGGCCAGGTCGGCGAAGTAGAGGGCATGGTTGGCCACGACCAGGTCGGCCTCGGACTGCCTAACCCGCGCGACCCGCTGCGGCGAGACCTCGTTGAACTCGCACTTGGCCCCGAGGCAGTCGTCGGCGTCCGAGTGGATCTCGTCCCAGAGGCGCTGGGAGGGCACGAAGGGCAGGGTCGAGAGATCCCCGTCCCAGTGAGGCATAAGCTCGGCCACGCGGTCGAACTCGGCCCGCAGGGGGTCGTTGGCCGGCAGCCGGCGGTCGACCTCCCAGAATTTCTGACGGCAGAGGTAGTTGCCCCGCCCCTTGGCCAGGGCAACCTTGAGGTTCTTGCCCATGGCTTCCTGCAGGAACGGGATGTCCTTGTCTAGGAGCTGCTCCTGCAGGGCGATGGTCCCCGTCGATATGATGTAGGGGCCCTCTTCCTGCTCCATGACCGGGATCAGGTAGCCGAAGCTCTTGCCGCTGCCCGTCCCCGCCTCGATCACGGCGTGCTTGCCCTCGGTGAAGGCCTCATGGACCGTCTCGGCCATGCGCAGCTGCCCGGGCCGCGGTTCGTACTGCGGCAGGGCCTGCACGACTCCCTGGAAGCGTTCGAGGAAGGGCTCGAGCTCGCTCATTCGCCGTCCGGATCCGCCGGCATGGGGGGAGGCTCGGGGGCGGTCTGCAGGTTTTCGGGCATGGGGGCCAGCACGAGCGGGATCTCCTTGTGCTGGCCGTCGCGGCTCACCAAGAGGTGCACGGTGTCTCCGACGTGGCGGGTGGCGATCGCTCGGATCACCTCGCCGGGTTGCGAGACGGCCTTGCCGTCGACCTCGAGGATGACGTCCCCTTCGAGCAGGCCAGCCTTGGCCGCGGGGCCATCGGTGGCCACCTCCCGGACGAGCACGCCCGGATCGGTCTTCTGGAACATCTGCTTGGCGCGTTCGGGCGCGAGCTCGGTGATGACGACCCCCAGCCAGGGTCGCTCGACCTTGCCCTTGGCGCGCAGCTCGCTCGTGACGCTGCGGATCGTGTCGACCGGGATGGCGAAGCCGATGCCGTGAGCGCGGGCGGCGATCGCCGTGTTGACCCCGATCACCTGGCCCTCGAGGTTGAGCAGGGGGCCGCCCGAGTTGCCGGGGTTGATGGCGGCGTCGGTCTGGATGAAGCCCACCCGCTCGTTGATGGCCACGTCGCGGTTGAGGGCGCTGATGATCCCGGCCGTGACGGTGGTCGAGAGGCCCAGGGGGCTGCCGATGGCGACCACCCACTCGCCCACCCGGACCTTACGAGAATCGGCCAGGGGGAGGGTGGGCAGGCCCTTGGCAGGGACCTGGACCAGGGCGAGGTCGCTGCCGGGGTCGTGACCGACGACGTGGCCGTCGAACTTGCGGCCGTCCGCCAGGGTGACCTGGATGGTCTGGGCACCCCGGATCACGTGGTCGTTCGTGACGATCAGGCCCGTCGGGTCGATGACGAAGCCCGAGCCAACTCCCTTCTGCTCGTAGAAGCGGGGGAGCTGCTGGAGGTTGTCGCCGAAGAAGCGGTGGAACAGGGGGTCCATCTCGGCCATCGGGTTCTTCTGGCGGGTGACCGTATCGATGTTGACGACGGCCGGGGCCGCCTTCTCGGCCAGGTCGGCGATCGTTTCGGTGCCGAACAGGGCGCGGGGCGCGGCCTGGGCGGGAAGGGCGGCGACCATGGTCAGGGTGAGGGCCAAGGGCTTCAGCATCGACGACTCCTGCCGGTGAGCGGTCCCGGATCGACGGAAACCCTCTCATTATACCGCTGGAAGGCGATCGGGGATACAGCGGACAGGCATAGATTACGAGCGAGGGTTTGCCTCGTCCTGTTTGGAGGTATAGGCAGGTCACATCGTCACGACATGGGGAGGGCCGATGCCGAAGAATGCCGGGGGCAGCGCCGACCTGGAACGGCTGTACTGGTTCGACGCGGAAATCCGCTCGGGGCGGTTTCCGAGCGCGGCCCGGCTCGCCGAGCGGTTCGAGATCAGCCCGAAGGCGGCGCAGGCGAGCCTCGAGCGGATGCGGGACGTGCTGCGGATGCCCCTCGAGTACGTGCCAGAGCGTCACGGTTACCGGTACTGGCAAGAAGCCTTCCAGTTGCCGCCCATCTGGCTGCAGGGGCCGCGGGCGACCTCCCTGATCGCGGCCTATGACCTCATGTCGCACATGGTGGCCGAGGCCTCGGACCCGGCCGATCGAGAGGCCCTGCAGCGCCTGCTCAACCTGGCCGGCATCTCGCCGTCGTTGCGCGATCGCCTCACCTTCGAGACGGTGGAGCACCATCCACCGTCCTCGGAGACCCTGGTGGCCATCCTGTCCGCGTTGTCCAGCGAGCGGGTGCTGGCGATCGCCTACGCCGGCAAGGAGCGCGAAGGAATCGAGGAGCGCCTGATCGAGCCCCGGGTGCTGCACAACTTCGCCGGGAACTGGTACCTGTTCGCCTTCTGCCGCCTTCGGCAGGACCTGCGGATGTTCTCGCTGGATCGGATGCGGGCGGTGCAGGTCCTGGACGAGCGATTCGACTACCCGGCGGACTTCGACCCGCAGGCCTTCGTCCAGCGGGCCTTCGGGGTGTTCAAGACCGGCCCCGTCCGGGAGGCACGGCTCCAGTTCTCTCCATTCATCAGCACCTGGGTGGTCGACCAGGTCTGGCACCGGGACCAGGTGGTGGTACGGACCGAAGTCGGTGGGTTGGAGATGAGGCTGCCGTACGCCGGAGACGGGGTGGACCTGGTCCGCGAGGTGATGAAGTTTGGGCCAGAGGTCGTCGTCGTGGAGCCGGTGGAGTTGAGGGAGGCGATCGTGCGGCGCTTAGCTCGGACGATGACACGCTATGACAACCGAGGCCTCCCCCCAGAAACGGGGGAGGTCCTCAATTAGGATGGGTGCATGCTTGAAAGCCTAGGAGGAGAGAATTAATGCTCGAATTGACCGGGAGAACCCTGACGTTGAGCCACCTAAAGAAGTTGGTGGCCGAAGCCGTCGCTATCCGCGGCACCGCCACGCTGCAACCGGTTGGTGGCCAAGGCGACAAGGTGTTCCCGCCGACCCATTCGGTGGATAAGGCGGCGAAGAGCCGCTACGCATTCGAACGGAGACGCATCGACGGCCAAGAGGTCGAGTGTGTGTTGCTCGACTCCGTCCAGAGCCAAGCAAACCGAATGGAGGAAGCCCTCGAGGAGCTATGGATGGACAGGCGAATCGTCCTGCCTGTCATAGGGGTTGACCTTTCCGAATGCGCTCCAGATGTCGGTCTGGTGACCTCCTTGTCGGCTCCACACCGGATCGTCGATGCCTTGCTGCGAGACAGCTTCGTCGACGGGACAACCCTGTTTCGCCTTTCGGATTTGGGGCGTTCCTTTGCTGATGCAACGCCTAAGAACGCCGCCCCCTTGTTCAAGGTTTGCCCCACCGGTTTGGTGTTTGGCCTCTGGGATAGCACCGGCCCAAAGCGTGGACTAGGAGCCAAGTTCGCTCGAGCGCTGGTATCTGAGATCGTCGGGATCAATGCCGTGAGCGGCGTGAAGACGGCCAGCCGTATCGACCCAACCGGCATCGTCACCCGGGCAGCAGAGGTGCTAACGGCGGCCGATCCGCAAGAGGTCTGGACCCACGATCCCAGCCAGGCCAAGCAGGAAAAGGGCAAGCCCGTGAAGTTCGGAGATGGGAAGGTCTCCGAAGTGAATCACAGTAACGTGCCGCCCACCATCGACACGCTTGCGGGCGGAGTAACGATTGATAAGGCTTCCCAAGTCGTCGTGCTTTCGCTGGTCGCCCTCCGAAACCTTCGATTTGGCGGTGGTGACCAAGAGGCCAGAACCGTGCTGGCAGCGCTGGCGCTTCTGGCGGTGGTCGCGGCCGAGCAGCGCGGCTATGACCTTCGCTCCCGCTGCATGCTGGTGCCGTCCGAGGGAGAGGTGCTGAGGCTTCAAGCGGTCCATCGAGACGGCACCGGCGAGGAGATCGGCCTGACCTTCGAGGATGCAATCGTGCTCTACCGCGATGCGATCGCCGAATTGCCCGAAGGGTTACGGTTCTCGACACTACCGGGCGAGCCGATCGCCATGCTCACCCCATCGCCCAAGCTCGCGCACCTGGTGAGAGAGAGCCATGCGCTTGCGGCGACCGGAGACGATGGTGAGGGGGTGTAGATGCTCGCCATCGAGATTGAGCTGCTAGGCGGTCGGTATGCGGCCACCGAGTACAACGATCGAAGCAAGGCGGAGTGGCCCCCCCATCCTGCGCGTTTCTTCTCGGCTTTGGTGGCTGCCCTCCATGCCAATGAGACGGTCGACCCCGAGGAGCGGGAGGCGCTCAGGTGGCTGGAACAACAGCCTTCGCCGTCCCTCGACGTGGATCTCTTTCCCGATGATGAGCGGGGCCGCCGCCACGTGCTTGACGTCTACGTGCCGGTGAACGACATTTCGCTAGTCGGAGACGTCGAGCAGCCGCTTCGCCTGGCGCGAGATGAGGTCGCCAAGCTCAGCCTCGAGCCCAGGACTCCGGAGAACGACAAGAGGTTATTGAACGCCAAGAAGCTCGTCGACCGGGAGACGCGCAAACTCGAGGCCCTGATCGCCGAACAGCAGATCGTCAGCGCCAGCCCTTCGAAGAAGGAGCTGAAAACCGTCACGGCTCTCATGCCCCATCGCCGCACGAGGCAAGTGCGGACGTTTCCAGTCGCCATACCGGCGGATCCTCGGTTTACCTTCGTATGGCCCGAGACGCCCCCCGCCGTTTTGGAGGCCGCCATTGAGCGGCTCTGCGGCAGGGTCGCGCGTCTCGGGCACTCGTCATCGCTGGTCCGCTGCGTGATCGTAAGGCGCCCTTGCACCCCTACCTTGGTCCCTGACGAAGGGGGTGAAACGGTCTTGCGAGTCATAGGCCCCGGGCAGTTGGAGCGCTTGGAGCGAGAGTTCATGCACCATCAAGGAATTGAAAGCCGCGTGCTGCCGTCACGCCCTCAGCGATACGGCCCACCGCGCTGCGATCCGGCGGATTCACCGATCCCGAGCGTCTTTTCGCCGGACTGGATCACACTTGAACGGGTGGGTGGAGCAAGGCTCCTGTCTTCGCGAGCAACGGACCTGGCCAAGGCGCTACGAGCGGCCTTAATCGAGCAGCATGGGGCCCGCACCCTGCCCGAATGGCTCTCGGGCCATGGCGAGGATGGAAGTCCCTCTGAAAGCCCGCACGTCGCGTTCATTTCATTGCCCTTTGTCGGTCACCCGCATGCCGATGCCTCCATTCAGGGATGCGCCATAGTGCTCCCCCGTGGTCTTGCAGAAGCTGAACGGTCCGGTTTGATGCGACTCATCGCGGCCTGGGAGCGCGATCGCGTGGACCGTTCAGATGGCACGATGATGCTGGGAGGGCCTACATTTCCGCCTGTTCGCATGCGGCGCGTCGAGTTGTCCGAGAAGGTCTCGCTCAACCCCGGGACATGGTGTGGTCCCGCGCGGCGATTCGTTACGGCGACACCCATTGCCCTCGATCGGAATCCCGGGAACCTCCGCAGCAACCTTGAGCGAACAGCCCATCGAGCCTCCCTCGAAGCGCAGCGCAGCGTCATGGAGGCCTGTGAGCGCATCGGCCTCCCGCGCCCTCTCTCCGTCGAGATCTCGCTGACGCCTCTCTTGCAAGGCGCACAGCCACTAGGATCGTACTCGCCTTGGCCGGGTCAGCCAGGGCGAACGCCACGCGTGCGGGTCTACGCTGAGATCCATTTCGCCGACCGCATACGCGGTCCCGTATTGCTCGGAGCCGGACGTTACTTTGGTCTTGGCCTCTGCCTGCCGATTTTCGAAAGAGACAGCCAATGAGTCTTTCCGTCGATGAGTTTGATGCCTTTCACTCCGCCATCCACGGACGACCTTGCTTCGATTGGCAGTCCCGCTTGCTACGGCAAGTCGTAGCGAATCGAGCTTGGCCCCGGACTCTCGATCTGCCCACCGGTGCGGGAAAGACCACGTGCCTTGATATCGCTCTCTTTGCGCTCGCCCTCGATGCCCCAGCCGGGGCGAATCGCTGGGCGCCTCTGCGCATCGCGATGGTGGTGGATCGGCGCATCGTCGTCGACCAAGTAGCGGAGCGAGGGCGCAAGCTGCTTCGCGCTCTCATGGACAGCGACGCCATGCATGTCGTACGCGAGGTGGCCAATCGCCTACGATCGCTTAGCCGGGAGGCCGAAGAGCCACTTGGCGTGTACACGCTACGCGGTGGGATGCCCAAGGACGATGGCTGGGCTCGAACGCCCGACCAGCCCCTCATCCTCGCTTCGACCGTCGATCAACTTGGCTCGCGGCTACTCGTCCAGGGCTACGGCGTAAGCAAGGGCATGAGGCCGGTCCATGCAGGCTTGCTTGGCAATGATCTCTTGCTCCTGTTGGATGAAGTGCACCTCTCGCAGCCCTTTGCCGAGACCCTGGGCCAACTCGACCGGTTGCGTGGGCGGTTCGCCCTATCGTCGCCGCTTGCCCCGCGCTTCCAGCACGCCTTCCTGTCGGCCACTCCAGGCGCCACCAATGACCAGCCATTTCGGCTTACCGAAGCCGAGGAGAGTCCGGAGTCCCCGCTGGGACCACGGCTCCACGCTTCGAAGCCATGCCGCTTGCTCGAGATCACGGATCGCGCAGCCCTAGAGGAGGCCTGCACCAAGGAGACGAGCGACCTCATCGGGCGCCACCAAGTGGTCGCGGTTGTCCTCAACCGAGTATCGAGCGCCTCCAAAGTCGTTCAACGGTTGCGGGGAGTGCTTGGCGATCGAGCGGAAGTCGTGTTGCTGACGGGCCGCATGCGACCACTCGATCGCGACGATGTGCTCCGCGCCTTGAGGAGTCGTATCATGACCGGGCGCGATCGCTCCCACCAAGATGCAAAGCTGGTGGTGGTCGGCACCCAATGCATCGAGGCCGGGGCAGATTTCGACTTCGACGCGCTCGTGACGGAATCTGCGAGCTTCGATGCACTGCGCCAGCGATTCGGTCGCCTCGATCGGCTTGGACTCTACGGGAGAGCCGAGGGGGTCATCATCCATGATAAAAGCGTCAAGGAGGATCCGGTCTACGGCAAGGCGGTTTCGAGGACCATCGCCTGGCTGAAGGAAGGTCAGCCAAAGAAGAAGGAGCTCAATTTCGGTATCCTTGCGCTGCCTCAGCCTTCGGATGATGTGCTGTCTGAAATGCTCGCTCCTAAGGCCCATGCACCTATCCTCCTGCCGGCCTATCTCGACCTGTGGATGCAGACCTCGCCGGAGCCTGCGGTTGCCCCTGATGTCGCCCTATGGTTGCACGGCCCATCGTCCGGTCCGCCCGATGTGCAGGTCGTGTGGCGCGTCGACTTGATCGAGGGCGATTTGGCTCAAGCCGTCAGGGCGAAGGAGGGTGACGCCGCCAGGACGAAACTGACGGCGATCGTTGCGTCCGTGCGCCCCTCATCCCTTGAGGCCATCTCGCTGCCCTATGCCGCTGCCCGCAACTGGTTATGTGGAATCGACACCGGCGAGATCGTGGATGCTGAAGGCACGGGCTTCGAACCTGGCGAGGTTCGGGCCGCTAAGCTAGTCCTCCGCTGGAATGGTGATGACAGCGAGGTTATTCGGACCAACGACATTCGACCGGGAGATACCCTCGTGGTGCCCGCGGTGCGCGGCGGGATTCGGGATGGGTGTTTCGATCCGAGTGCGACTTCACAGGTCGAGGATCTCGCGGAACGCGCGTCACTCTTTGGTCGTGGGCTGCCGGTGCTTCGGTTACATGCACGCGTGCTGGATCAGCTTGCCCTATCGCTTCCTGCCGATGACACGGTGGAGGCACGAAGTCTGTTGCATGACCTTGCACAGCAAGCGGAAATGGACGACTGGCGGCAGATATGGCTCGGGGCCTTAGCAAAGGGCCGCGGAAGCATTCTCGTGGATGCTTCAGATCCATGGAGCGTCCTGATCGGCGCCAGAATCCCGCCTGCTCGCCTGCGGGAGCTCATACAACCAGAAGAATCGGCCGAACGCGGCATTGAACTCACGACTGATGACGACGACTCGTTCCATGCGGGGTATCCTTGCACCTTAGCAAGGCATAGCGCTGACGTAGAGCAGTTCGCATCCGCTTATGCTACCCAGCTCTTACCGAGAGAGCTGGCGACTGATCTGGCGCTTGCCGCATGGCTGCATGACATCGGGAAGGCGGATCGCCGTTTCCAGATACTCCTCCGCGGCGGAAGCGAGATCGAGTACTTCAAGGATGAGCGACCGTGGGCGAAGTCTGGCATGGCTCCTGGCGCGAAAACGGCGCATCGCCTTGCCCAGCGAAGCAGCCGCTACCCGAAGGGGGCTCGGCATGAGGTGCAATCCGTCGCGATGATCGAGCAGCGCCTGGAGGCCATCCAGGGACAGGCCCATGACATCGATCTCGTCCTTCACCTCGTGGCGAGCCACCATGGTCACTGTCGACCATTCGCGCCAGTAGTGCTGGACGAATCGCCCATCGACGTCGAGCTGTCCAATCACCGGAGCGAACGGTTTGGTCAGGTGGACTTCGGGCCAATCTCATCGAAACATGAGCTGCATCGACTCGACTCACCTTTGGCTGACCGATTTTGGGGCCTGGTGGAGAAGTATGGGTGGCAGGAGCTGTGCTGGCTAGAGGCGATCCTTCGGCTGGCCGATCACCGAGCGAGCGAGATGGCGCAAGAGTCGGGAGACGTGACATGGACAGACAGACTCTCACGGGTATGAGCGGGGCCAATCCGCTGGGCTTCATGGCCTCACTCGGCCTGCTGCGGGTGCTGAGCACACAGGGCAGGGAGGCGAGATTGGGGTTCATGGATGATGGGACCTACCATCCCTTCGTGGAGGCCCATGAGAGCGATCTCTCTGAGATCGTGGCGAACGATGCCGCGCTCGCGGGTGGTGAGCAGGGGTGGGTCCTGGCCTACAAGAAACAGGAGAAGAATGGCGACAAGGTGGTGGCTGATCTCAAGGCCCCGCCGGTTGAGTTTTCTCGGTTCCTGGCTCGGTGCGTCGAACAGTGGTTGCTCGGCGATGGGGAACCAGCCGCGTACGCGGCCGCCTACGGGACAAGCACCGCGGTCGATGGAAAGGGTAACACAAAGCCTATGGCGCTGCACTTCACCGCCGCGCAGCAGCAATTCTTGGGAACGGTTGAGTCCATACGGGGATCCGTGACGTCCGAGTGGTGTGCCCTGTCTCTATTCGCCGGGCATGCAGGCCGAAAGGGATCGAATTTGCGCTGGGATCCTGCGGCAGAACGAAGCTGGGCGCTGATGGCCAACAATCCCACCACAGACGGCACCACGGTGGATGCCCCCATCGAGTGGCTAGCATTCCGCGGGTTGCCCCTACTGCCGAGCTTTCCATTTGGATCGCGCATTCTTACCACTGCGGTTGCGGGCCGTGGAGAGGAGATGCGCATGACATGGCCGCTCTGGTCCGTTCCCCTTTCGCTTGCAACGGCCAAGTCCGTCTTGCACATGGCCTGGACGGACTCGTCCAGAGACCGGGCTCCTCGTGGGGTCTTCGCGGTCTGCAGTTCTCCGATCAGGCGCACCAGTCAGGGCTTCGGCAATTTCGCGCCGGCCACGATCCGCTCGTAGCCCATCAATATCAAGGAGCTAGCAGGGATGGCTGACGAGCTACTGGTGCCAGCCCGGATGGTCAACGAGTACGTCTACTGCCCCCGCCTCTTCTACCTCGAGTGGGTGCAGGGCGAGTTCGCGCACAGCGCCGAGACGCTCGACGGAGCGTTCACCCATCGCCGGGTTGATCAGGAGAAGGGGGAGCTCCCTGAGCCGGGCGAGGTGGATGAGACGCTCCACGCCCGCTCGGTGACATTGAGCAGCGATCGCCTCGGGGCGATCGCCAAGCTCGACCTGATCGAGGCGGAGGACGGCGCCGTCATCCCGGTCGACTACAAGCGGGGAATGGCCCCGGACCACCCGGACGGCGCGTGGGAACCGGAACGGGTGCAGGTTTGCCTGCAGGCCTTGATCCTAAGAGACAACGGCTACACCTGTCGGGAGGGGGCGCTGTATTTCCGCGGCTCTCGCCGCCGCGTGGGGGTGCCGATCACGGACGAGTTGGTCGCGCGGACCGAACAAGCAGTCGCAGAGGCCAGGGCCACGGCCGAGGTGGGCCCGATCCCGCCGCCCTTGGTCGACAGCCCGAAGTGCGTCGGCTGCTCCCTGAGCAGCATTTGCCTGCCCGATGAGGTTCACGCCCTCGAAACCCGTGAACCGAGGGAAGTGGAGCGGCGGTTGATTCCGGCGCGGGACGAGGCCTTGCCGCTCTACGTTCAGGCCCAGGGGGCTACGATCGGAAAGCAGGCCGAGGTCCTGGTCGTCAAGCAAAAGGGTGAAGTGGTGGCCGAAGCCCGCCTCTTCGAAACGTCCCAGGTCTCGGTCTTCGGCAATGTCCAGGTAAGTACCCAGGTCATCCGGGAGCTGTGCCAGCGCGAGATCCCGGTCTGCTACTTCAGCACGGGCGGTTGGTTCATCGGGATGACCCAGGGGGTTGGCCACAAGAACGTAGAGCTGCGGATGCGGCAGTTCGCGGTGGCTGAGCAACCCGATGAGGCTCTGGCGATCGCCCGTCAGTTCATCTGGGGCAAGATCAAGAATGCCAGGACCATGCTCCGCCGAAATGCCAAGGGCGAGGTCGAGAAGGCCCTGCAGGACCTCAACAACCTGGCCCGTTTGGCGTTGAGGGCAGAATCGGCCGCTTCGTTGCTGGGGCTCGAAGGATCCGCGGCCCGTGTCTACTTCGAGCACTTCCCGCTCATGTTGAGCGAGACCGCTCGGGAGGTCGGAGCCTTCGATTTTCATGGCAGAAATCGCCGTCCCCCTCGGGACCCCATCAATGCCTTGCTCTCGTTCGTCTACGCAGTCCTCACGAAGGACCTCACGGTCACCCTCTCGGCTGTCGGTTTCGATGCCTACCTCGGCTTCTTTCATCGACCACGTTACGGTCGCCCCTCATTGGCGCTGGATCTGACGGAGGAATTCCGGCCGTTGCTGGCCGACTCGGTGGTCATCGGGATGGTCAACAACGGGGAGATCGATCGCAAGGACTTCCTCGTGCGTGGCGGGGCGGCGGCACTCACGCCGTCTGGCCGAACCAAGGTTCTCGGGGCCTATGAGCGACGGATGGATACCCTCGTGACGCATCCGATCTTCGGCTACACGATCAGTTATCGTCGAATCCTGGAGGTACAGGCCCGGCTGTTGGGGCGCTGGCTGTTGGGCGAGATTCCGGACTATCCGACCTTCAGAACCCGCTGACCATGCGCAACACCTACCTGGTGACCTACGACATCTCGGATCCCAAGCGCCTCCGGCGGGTCTTCCGGATCATGCGGGGGTTCGGCGATGCCGTACAATTATCGGTGTTTCGTTGCCAGCTATCTCGCCGGGAGCGGATCTTGCTGCTGGAACGGTTATCAGAGGTCATTCATCATCAGGCGGATCAAGTGATGGTAGTCGATCTGGGGCCGAGCGATGGGCGTGCAGACATCGCCGTAGAGGTTTTGGGCCGCTCCCAGGAGCTTCCGATCCGCCATGCGGTCATTGTCTGAGTCTGCGAGAGCCTCTGAGATGATCAAAATGGCGGGTGCGCTCGCACGCCTGTTAAACCGCATAAATGCTGAACCTTGACAAACGAGATGTCTCAATCGTACGTTTAGATAGCCGCCGATTGCGTGCCCGTTAGGGACCTCTCGCAAACCCGCTGGGCGACCAAGTTGGCTCCAAGCTTTCCAGGCGTGCTGTCTCCGCGGCCATCGTGCCGCGGCCCCATTGAAGGCAGGTCGTGAAGACGAGCAACGTCCCCTCGACGACCGAGTCTCCGCGGCCATCGTGCCGCGGCCCCATTGAAGGCAAGCGATCGGAACTCCCACGAGTGGCGGATCCCAGAACGGGTCTCCGCGGCCATCGTGCCGCGGCCCCATTGAAGGATGATACCGCCGGCAGGTCCGGCGATATACACCGCGCGTCTCCGCGGCCATCGTGCCGCGGCCCCATTGAAGGCTCTTCACCGAGACCATGCTGCGTCGCCGGTCGCTCGTCTCCGCGGCCATCGTGCCGCGGCCCCATTGAAGGCAGGCCATGCACGGTTTTGCTGGCCTCGATCATGCGCGTCTCCGCGGCCATCGTGCCGCGGCCCCATTGAAGGGCGACCAGAACCTCGCCTGGGCCCGCCTCGATGGGGCCGTCTCCGCGGCCATCGTGCCGCGGCCCCATTGAAGGTATCGCGGCGAGTGGTGGACCGTGAAGCGAATCGAGGTCTCCGCGGCCATCGTGCCGCGGCCCCATTGAAGGCGAACATCCGGGCCGCCTACTGGCAGGCCAAGCAGGGGTCTCCGCGGCCATCGTGCCGCGGCCCCATTGAAGGATGTTACAGGGCGCCTCGCACGGTTCGCCCAGCCGCGCGTCTCCGCGGCCATCGTGCCGCGGCCCCATTGAAGGGACCACAGCGCCACGAACGGAAGCCACTCGTACAAGCGTCTCCGCGGCCATCGTGCCGCGGCCCCATTGAAGGCTACTAGGAGGAAAGATGCCCATCCCCATCAAGCTCGTCTCCGCGGCCATCGTGCCGCGGCCCCATTGAAGCGAATCGAGCGGGATTGCGGCGACAAGGCCTGCGTCAAGTCTCCGCGGCCATCGTGCCGCGGCCCCATTGAAGCAACACCCAGGCCGCTGCCTACACGGTTCCGAGCGTCTGTCTCCGCGGCCATCGTGCCGCGGCCCCATTGAAGCTTGCCGATTCCGCCCGTGCCGTCCAAGAGCAGGCCGTGTCTCCGCGGCCATCGTGCCGCGGCCCCATTGAAGCCCGGCATGCCCTGGACGCCCTGAATCCCGGCGGGGTCGTCTCCGCGGCCATCGTGCCGCGGCCCCATTGAAGCCGACATAGTCCGAAACGGAGTCTCCGAGCTGGAAGAGCGTCTCCGCGGCCATCGTGCCGCGGCCCCATTGAAGCCCGGGCTTCTTTCAAGCGAGCGAGGAGCTTTCTTCGGACGTCTCCGCGGCCATCGTGCCGCGGCCCCATTGAAGCGAGAGCCGTCGAGGACCCGTGGAAGCCAAGCGCAAGACGACGTCTCCGCGGCCATCGTGCCGCGGCCCCATTGAAGCCTGCTCGCCACCCAGGCACTCGCCCCGGCCAAGGCCAAGTCTCCGCGGCCATCGTGCCGCGGCCCCATTGAAGCGACAAGAGCGAGCGAGCACCGGCTACCCGGTCGCCGTAGTCTCCGCGGCCATCGTGCCGCGGCCCCATTGAAGCATCGCCGCAGCCGACCCGACGGCGGCGAACTCGGCCGGTCTCCGCGGCCATCGTGCCGCGGCCCCATCCAGCGTGGTCATGCCGGCGAAGTGGGCGCTGAGCTGTCCTTGCAGGTCGTGGTTCTCAGGGCACGACCAGGAGCTCCGCCAGAGGAGCGCGACGCCCCGCGGGGTTTGGAGCTTGATGGCCATCGAGGCCTCCTTTCAACGAGAAACCCCGGCCGGTTGGCCAGGGTTCGGGGTGGTGAATCTGGATTGTCGGGTCAGACGGCGGTCAAGCCAACTGGATGCTCGCTCCGGAAGCGCTCGAACCACTCATCTGGGGAGCGCTCAAGGAGAAAATGCAAGGCGTTCCCAAACCCCCCTGCGGCCGCGTGGGCTTCGGGGTAAATCTCACAGAAGCGATCGTAGTTCCATTGCTTGGACCAAACGAGTTGATCCACCCGATCAGACAGAGCCCGAATTCGAGCCGGGTCGTGACGCACTGAGCTAGCTTTGGGCTTCGTGGTCATCGCCATACCCCCAACTTTGATCGCACCTGCTCCACCATATTGTACCCGACTGGGTCGAACTTCTGAAGCTCCTCTGGCTCAAAGACATAGGCGGTGTGGGTCTCGCAGAAGTACTCCTTCCAGCTATCGGCCGCATACGTGCTGAAGTGCGTCCGGTAGGCGTCAGCGTGACGCAAGGCCCCGTTGATGATGTCGCGCACCTCGCTCTCGGACTCGGCCATCGCTCCCGATTGCCAAAGCATGTGGTGACTGACTTCGTGTATGAAGCCGCGCTGTAGCGCACCAGCCAAGGACTGAGCCGATTCAGCGACAGTCTCATTGTTACCCGGCGATAGCTTCTTCTCGAAGGTCAGACGCTGCGGACTTGCCTCGAGCTTCACCCGTTTCGGGTCCGGTAGGTATTCCCCGACGACACCGGCCTCCGGGAATTTCAGGTGCTCCCCGATCTCGATATCGCCGAGCGGATGAGCCTTGAGGTATTCCGTCAGGCGAGCGAGGTTGGCGGCTCGCAGGACCGGGCGGATTCGCTTCCTCGACCAAGTCGTCTTCAGCCCGCCGAAGTGCTCGCCCGGCTTGATGATCTGGTAGTCCTGCACATGCCTACTCGTACCACGAGCGGCCGCCAACTTCGCCTCGTGGAGGTGGCCGGATCGTGCATCCCGGTGTAGGCCCCACCATCCCGCCCCCGGAACATCACCGGGAAGGACCCGTCCGAGTCTGGTATAATGCTCCGTGCCAGAGCGCCCCGATTGCGGGGTCGGGTCCCATGCGGCGTTGCGCCGTGAACCCCGTTAGGCCCGGAAGGGAGCAGCGGTAAGCGGAGAGCACGGGTGTCATGGATCAGCCTGACCCGGATCGGGGAGGCCCTGGTTTTTTCGTGCCCACGCGATCGACATCATGGCCACGCGAGACTACTACGACGTCCTCGGGGTCTCTCCCAAGGCCACCGACGACCAGATCAAGAAGGCCTACCGCAAGCTCGCCCGCGAGTTCCACCCGGACCACCACCAGGGACCCGGCAAGGACGCCGCCGAGGCCCGCTTCAAGGAAATCAGCGCGGCCTACGACACGGTGGGCGACCCCGAGAAACGCAAGACCTACGACCAGCTCCGTCAGTTCGGGCCCGAGGCCGCTCGGCGGGGTGCCGGTCCTGGCACGGGACCCTTCGGCCGCCGAGCCCAGACGGGGCCGATGGGGTTCGGGGACTCCTTCGGGGGGGCGACCCTCGAGGACATGATCGCCTCGATGTTCGGCGCGACGCGGCCGACGGCGGGCCCGGAGCCCACGAGCGAGCTTCCGGTCGAGGTCTCGCTCGAAGAAGCGGCGACGGGCACCACCCGCGAGGTCACCGATCCGCGCAGCGGGAAGCGGCTCCGGATCAAGATTCCAGCCGGCATCGCGACCGGAGGCAAGGTCAAGGCCGGGGATCTGCTCGCCCTCGTGACGGTGCGGGCGCATTCCACGTTCGAGCGAGAAGGTGATAACCTTAAACTGGAACTTCCCTTGTCGTTCTGGGAGGCGATTGACGGGGGGGAGCTCGAGGTGCCGACCCTCGACGGGGCCGTCAAGATGAAGATCCCGCCCCGGACCCAGTCCGGCCGGGTTTTCCGGCTCAAGGGAAAGGGTATGCCTCATCTCAAGGCCGAAGGACGGGGGGATCTCTTCGTCAAGGCGGTGGTTCACCTGCCGCCCGACATCGATGACCAGGCCCTGGCTCTGTGGCGCCGCCTGAGCACCATGTCGCCCTACAATCCGCGCGCCCACTGGCGCCGAGGAGGCTAGCATGAACATCCAATCCTTTTTGAAGCAAACCATGCTGTTCAGCGACCTCGAACCCGCGGAGCTCGAGGCGGTCGCGGCCATCACCCGGCAGCGGCACGTACCCAAGGGGTCGATCATCTTCTACGCGGACGATCCGGGGAATGCCTGCTACATCGTCGCCGAGGGCAAGGTCAAGATCGTCGTCAACTCGGGCGACGGGCGGGAGCACATCCTGGGGATCCTGAGCCCGCCCGATCTGTTCGGCGAGATGTCGCTCCTGGACGGGCAGCCGCGCTCGGCGACGGCGATCGCCGTCGAGGACACCCAGGTCCTCACCATCCAGCGCGAGGAGTTCAGCAAGATCCTGCGCGAGAACGCCGGGATCCCGATGAAGCTCCTGACCGTCCTGTCACGCCGCCTGCGAGCGACGGATGCCCACGTCGAGAGCCTCGCCTTCCTGTCGGCCTCGGGCCGGGTCGCGCGGCTACTCATCGAGCTCGCGCGCCAATCGGGGGCCCAGAGCCCGCAGGGCCTTCCGTCCTTCAGCTCGCGCATGACCCGCCAGGAGATGGCCAACCTGACGGGCACCAGCCGGGAAACCTTCACCCGGGTGCTCATGGAGTACCAGGACCGAGGCCTCGTCTCGATCGATCGCAACCTGTTCGTGCTCCAGAACGAGACCAAGCTCAAGGAGCTGGTGGTCTGACGACCTCGTGATCGGGCGTGTTATCGCCCGGCGCTAAGGTCGATCTCAGCTGCCGCCCTGAGCCAAAGGAGGTATTCCGTGCGTCACGCCCGCTTGCTCGCCCCTGCGCTGGGTTCGGCCGTTCTGTTGAGCGGCTGCCCGGGTCTGCCGGGCTTTTCCAGCACCCCCACGCTGAATCCGACCGTCCTGTCGGTCACCCAAAATAACCAGGGAATCAAGACGGCCGCGGTCACCCTGACCTGGGGCAGCGTGAACAACGCGGCGACCTATCAGGTCGCCCGCTCGGTCGCGTCGGCGACGGCCACCAGCTCGCAGAAGGTGGTCGCGACCGTCACGACGACCTCCTACTCGGAACCCGTCGCCCCGAACCTGACCATCACCTACACGGTCAACGCCTACTCGCCAGGGGGGGACACGATCGTGTCGTCGCCCGCCACGGTCGTCAACGTCCTCGACTCGACGGTTCAGCAGCCGAGCGGGCTCGCCGTCGACGGCCACCTGGGTTCGCCCGGGACCGCCGTGCAGCCCAATTCGAGCAAGCCGACGCTGACCTGGGCCAATGCCTCGGGGGCGACCGCCTACTACGTGACGGTCAACGAGGTGGGGGCGGGCAACTCGCTCGGGGCCCTCACCTATGCGGCCTTGACCCAGTCTCCGACCGCGACGGTGGGCACGCTCAGCCTGTCGAACGTCACGCTCGCCGGCTTCAACCAGGTCGCGGGGAGCGGGCTGGTCAAGGGCAAGATCTACTCGTTCTCGGTGACGGCCATCCGGGGGAACGTGCCCGACCTGACCAAGGTGACGGCGATCGATACGGCCGTGGTCGACACGCCCGTGGCGATCGCCAATTCCTGAACGCGGCGGCTTTTCCTTACGCCTTCCAGCGGGCCAGCTGGGCCCGCACCGTCTCGATCTGCTGGGTAACCTCGGATTGCCGCGCACGCAACTTGTCGACCACGGCCGCCGGGGCCTTGGCGACGAAGGCGTCGTTGGAAAGCTGGCCCGCGATCCGGGATAGCTCGTTGCCGAGCGAACCCTCCTCCTTGGTGAGCCGGTCGATCTCCTTCCGGATGTCGAGCAGGCCAGCCAGGGGCAGGAGCAGGGTGTTCTCGCCGGCAACCCCGCTCGCCGCCTGCGGGAACTCCCGCGGGCTCAGGCTCACCTCGATCGTCTCCGAGCGGGTCAAAAGGGCGATCGCCCCCGCCATGGCCCGCAGGATCGGGGCCTGGGCCTCGCTGGCATGGATGTACAGGAGCTCCGCCTTCTTGGCGGCGGGCACCCCCAATTCGGAACGCATGGCCCGCACGGTCCGGATCACGTCCATGACGAGCCCCATGCGGCCCTCGGCCTCCTCGTCCAGCCGCGAGGGCGTCCGCGCGGGCCACGAGGTGCGGAGCAGGGTCTCCGCCTCGGGGACCAGGCGCTGGGCCACCAGGTGGGCGTGAATCTCCTCGGTGATGAAGGGCATGAACGGGTGTAACAGCCGCACGACAGCGTACAGGACCGTGCGCAGCACGGCCCGCACCGTCGGATCCCCCGCGCGCATGCGCGGCTTGGCGAGCTCCAGGTACCAGTCGCAGAACTCGCTCCAGACGAAGTCATAGAGGGCGCTCGTCGCGTCCGAGAGGTGGAAGGTCTCGAGGGCCGTCGTGACCGTGTCGATCGTCCGCTCGAGCCGGCTCAGGATCCAGCGGTCGGCGAGTTCGAGGTCGGTGGGCTCGGCCTGATCGCCCGCCGAGAGGTTCATGAGGGCGAAGCGGCTCGCGTTCCACAGCTTGTTGGCGAAGTTGCGCCCGCTCTCGATCTTGTCCTCGGTGTAGCGCACGTCCTGAGCGCTGGTGCCGGCCCCCGCGAACCAAAAGCGGCAAGCATCCGTCCCGAACTGGGCCATGATGTCGAGCGGATCGACGCCCGTCCCTTTGGACTTGCTCATGCGCTGGCCCTTGGCGTCCAGGATGGTCGCGTGGATCAGGACGTCGTGGAAGGGGATCTCGTGCACGAACTCGAGGCTCATGAAGACCATGCGCGCCACCCACAGGTAGAGGATGTCGCGGGCCGTCGAGAGCACCTGGGTCGGGTAGTAATAGGCGAACTCGGGGGTGGAGTCCGGCCAGCCGAGGGTGGCGAAGGGCCACATGGCGCTCGAGAACCAGGTATCGAGCACGTCGGGGTCCTGCTCGCACGCCTTGCCGCAGGTCGGGCAGCGCTCGAGGTCCGTGACCGAGGCGTGGACGTGGCCCTGTTCGCAGGTCCACACCGGGATCCGGTGGCCCCACCACAGCTGGCGGCTCACGCACCAGTCGCGGATGTTGCGCAACCAGTCCAGGTAGACGTCCTTCCAGCGCTCGGGGGTGAAACGCACCTTGCCCTGCTCGGCGGCGGCGATCGCCGGGCCCGCGAGCTCCTTCATGGCCACGAACCACTGGTCGGAGAGCCGCGGCTCGATCACCGTCGCGCAGCGATCGCAGTGGGTGACGTTGTTGCGGTAGTCCTCTTCCTTGACGAGCAATCCCTCGTCCCGCAGGCGCTTGGCGATCGCCGAGCGGGCCTCGAAGCGGTCCATCCCGGCGAAGTCGGGACCCGCCGACTCGGCCATGAGGCCCTCGGGGGTCAGCACGTCGAGCTTGGGCAGCCCGTGCCGCTCGCCGATCTCGTAGTCGGCCGGGTCGTGGGCCGGGGTGATCTTGAGGGCACCCGTCCCGAACTCGCGCTCGACGTGCTCGTCGGCGATCACGGGGACCAGCCGGTCCGTGAGGGGCACCCGCACCTGGCGGCCCACCAAGGCGGCGTAGCGCTCGTCATCGGGGTGCACGGCGATCGCCACATCGCCCAGGATGGTCTCGGGGCGCACCGTCGCGATGGGGATGAAGCCCGAGCCGTCGGCGAGGGGGTACCGCACGTGGTAGAGGGTGCTGTCGGTCTCCTTGTAGACCACCTCGAGATCCGAGAGGGACGTGAGGCAGCGCGGGCACCAGTTGATGATCCGGTTGCCGCGGTAGATGAGGCCCTTCTCGTACAGGTGCACGAAGGCCTTGCGGATGGCGCGGGTGTAACCCTCGTCCATGGTGAAGCGCCACCGGTCGTAGTCGAGGGAAGCGCCCAGGCGCTTGTACTGGTTGACGATGGTGTTGCCGTAATGCTCCTTCCAGGCCCACACCTCCTGGACGAACTCGGCGCGGCCCAGGTCGTGGCGGGTCTTGCCCTGCTCGGTGCGCAGCTTGCGCTCGACCACGTTCTGGGTCGCGATGCCGGCGTGGTCGGTGCCCCCCTGCCAGAGCACCCCGTACCCCTGCATGCGCCGCGCCCGACACAGGGCATCCTGGATGGTGCCGTTGGTGGCGTGCCCGAGGTGCAGGGAGCCCGTCACGTTCGGCGGAGGCAGCACGATCGAGAAGGGGGTCTTGACCGGGTCGGCATCCATGCGGAACACCCCGAGGCGCTGCCACGCCTCGACCCACCGGGACTCGACCGCGGCAGGTTCGTAGGCCGACGGCATCGACGGGGCGGTGGTGGTGCTTTCCATGGGGCCTCCCGGGGAGAGTGGGGCTCGGGCGAGCCAAACCGGCGCTGACCCTCGATTCTACCACGGAGAGGCCCGCCCCCCGCTGGCTGCGGGGGGCGGGCCTTTATGGGCTCGTGGTGAGCGGACTTTAGCGGAGCAGGGAGAGGACGCCCTGCGAGGACTGGTTGGCCTGGCTCAACATGGCCTGGGCCGACTGGGTCAGGATCTGGTTCTTGGACATGTTGACGACCTCTGCCGCCATGTCGAGGTCGCGGACCCGGCTGTTGGCGGCCGAGATGTTCTCCGACTGGATGCCCAGGTTGGCGGTGACGTTCTGCAGCCGGTTCATCGAGGCGCCCAGGCTGGCGCGCTGGGTGCTGATGACGGTGAGGGCCGAGTCGATGTTGGTGATGGTCGTGCTGGCGGACCCCGAGCTCGACACGTCGATGTTGCCCGTCTGCAGGGTGAGGGCCGTGCTGGTCGCCGTGCCGATCGTGACGTTGAGGGTCTGACCGGAGTTCGCCCCGATCTGGAAGGTCAGACCACCGACGGCCTGAGTCCCGTCCAGGAGCTTCTTGGTGTTGAAGTCCGTCGCCGTCGCGATGCGGTCCAACTCCGAGGAGAGCTGGCCCATCTCAGTCGAGATGTTCGAGCGGTCCGCCGTGGTCAGCGTGTCGTTGGCCGCCTGGACGGCCAGCTCGCGCATGCGCTGCAGGACGCTCTGCGTGGTCGAGAGGGCGCCTTCCGCCGTCTGCAGGACCGAGATGCCGTCCTGCGCGTTGCGTTGGGCCTGGTTGAGACCGCGGGTCTGGGCCTCCATCTTCTGGCTGATGGCGAGGCCCGCGGCGTCGTCGGCCGCGCTGTTGATCCGCAAGCCTGAGCTCAAGCGCTGCAGGCTCTTGGACAGGTTATCGTCGTTCATCGACAACTGCCGGTGGGCGTTGAGGGCCGCGACGTTGGTGTTGATCCGAAGAGACATGAGTTACCTCCTTGTGTGTCTGCGCGGAAACGTCCCTGCTTCCGCTGAGTGATGCCGGATATTCGAAAGAACGGGCGAGAATCGGGTGTGCTAAGCTGGGTCGTTCACCTCCCAATCGATGAGCCAACGCGTATGGAACTGGAAGCGTTTTGCGACGGAGCCTGCTCCGGAAACCCCGGCCCCGGGGCGGCGGCAGCCATCCTGAGGGCCTACGAGGGGGGGACCCTCGTCAAGGAACGGATCCTGGTATCGCCGGTCGAGCCCCATTCGACCAACCAACGCCAGGAGCTGGTGGGGGCGATCATGATTCTCGAGACCCTGACCCGGCCAGGGGTGCCGATCGTGATCCACACCGACTCGCGGTACGTCATCGACGGAATCACGTCGTGGATTCAAGGCTGGAAACGTCATGGATGGCTCACCTCGCAAAAGCAACCGGTCGTGAACCGGGATCTGTGGGAACGCCTGGATGAGCTGGCCTCACGCCACCCGGTCCGCTGGGTCTGGGTGAAGGGACATGCCGGCCATGAGCTGAACGAGCGGTGCGATCGCCTGGCGGTGCAGGCGATCGCCGCCTATCGAAACCGGTCTTAGTGCAGGAGCGAGAGGACGCCCTGCGAGGACTGGTTGGCCTGGCTCAACATGGCCTGGGCCGACTGGGTCAGGATCTGGTTCTTGGACATGTTGACGACCTCCGCCGCCATGTCGAGGTCGCGGACCCGGCTGTTGGCCGCCGAGATGTTCTCCGACTGGATGCCCAGGTTGGAGATCGTGTTCTGCAACCGGTTCATGACCGACCCCAGCTGAGCCCGCTGGGTGCTGATCACGGTGAGGGCCGAGTCGATGTTCGTGATGGTCGTGCTCGCCGACCCCGAGCTCGACACGTCGATGTTGCCCGTCTGCAGGGTGAGGGCCGTGCTGGTCGCCGTGCCGATCGTGACGTTGAGGGTCTGACCGGAGTTCGCCCCGATCTGGAAGGTCAAGCCACCGACGGCCTGAGTCCCGTCCAGGAGCTTCTTGGTGTTGAAGTCCGTCGCCGTCGCGATGCGGTCCAGCTCCGACGAGAGTTGGCCCATCTCGGTCGCGATGTTCGAACGGTCCGCCGTCGTGAGGGTGTCGTTGGCGGCCTGGACCGCCAGCTCCCGCATACGCTGCAGGACGCTCTGCGTGGTCGAGAGGGCGCCTTCCGCCGTCTGCAGCACGGACACACCGTCTTGGGCGTTGCGAGAGGCCTGGTTGAGACCCCGGGTCTGGGCCTCCATCTTCTGGCTGATGGCGAGGCCTGCCGCGTCGTCGGCCGCGCTGTTGATCCGCAAACCCGAGCTCAAGCGCTGCAGGCTCTTGCTCAGGTTATCGTCGTTCATCGACAACTGCCGATGGGCGTTGAGGGCCGCCACGTTGGTGTTGATGCGCAGAGACATGAGTTACCTCCTTGTGTGCTGTCGCAGAAGCGTCCGTGCTTCCGCATCGCGATACCAAATCCCTAAAGAAACCGGGACTCGAGCCGATGAGGTCATCAGGGCCCGGGGCGCGGGCGGTGAATCTCCCTCATCGCCCACCAATCCTGCAACACGGTCGCCGTGTGCCCGAAGGCGAGCTGCAGGACCGGCCAGGTGGACCGATCGAACCACTCGAGGGCGGCCACGTCGCACGCGGGCCGGGGCGACCCACCGGTGGCGCGCGCCTCGTAAAAGATGTTGAGCGTGTAGACCGGGGAGTCCGGTCCGTAGCGGTCGAGGTAGAGGCCGATGAGGGGACCCACCTCGATCGTAAGGCCAGTTTCCTCCAGAACTTCCCGCCGCACGGCGGCGACAGGATGTTCGTCCTCCTCCAGGTAGCCGCCGGGGATGTCCCAGTAGCCGGCGTAGGGGGCGCACTGGCGCCGGGAGAGCAAGACCTTCGCGCCATCCGTGATGACGGCGCCGGCACACGGCTTGGCGTTGCCATAGAACACCTCCTGACACGACTCGCAGGCGAGTCGGGAACGTCCTTCGAGCGAGCGCCAGACCAACGAGCGGGCGCAGTACGGGCAGAAACGAAATCGCGGATCCATCGAGCTCCTGGTGGGGGGGCGATCGCGCGGAGGGCCGGGCGATCGCCGCCTACCGAAACGAGGACTAGTGCAGCAGGGAGAGGACGCCCTGCGAGGACTGGTTGGCCTGGCTCAACATGGCCTGGGCCGACTGAGTGAGGATCTGGTTCTTGGACATGTTGACGACCTCCGCCGCCATGTCGAGGTCGCGGACCCGGCTGTTAGCGGCACTGATGTTCTCCGACTGGATGCCCAGGTTGGAGATCGTGTTCTGGAGGCGGTTCATGACCGACCCCAGCTGAGCCCGCTGGGTGCTGATCACCGTGAGGGCCGAGTCGATGTTGGTGATGGTCGTGCTCGCGGACCCCGTGCTCGACACGTCGATGTTGCCGGTCTGCAGGGTGAGGGCCGTGCTGGTTGCCGTCGCGATCGTGACGTTGATGGTCTGACCGGCGTTCGCCCCGATCTGGAAGGTCAGACCGCCCGTGGCCTGGGTGCCGTCCAGGAGCTTCTTGGTGTTGAAGTCGGTCGCCGTGGCGATGCGGTCCAGCTCCGAGGAGAGCTGGCCCATCTCGGTCGAGATGTTCGAACGGTCCGAGGTGGTGAGTGTGTCGTTGGCCGCCTGGACGGCCAGCTCACGCATGCGCTGCAGGACGCTCTGGGTGGTCGAGAGGGCGCCTTCCGCCGTCTGCAGCACGGACACACCGTCTTGGGCGTTGCGTTGGGCCTGGTTGAGGCCTCGGGTCTGGGCCTCCATCTTCTGGCTGATGGCCAGGCCCGCCGCGTCGTCAGCCGCTCCGTTAATTCGTAAGCCCGAGCTCAACCGCTGCAGGCTCTTGGACAGATTATCGTCGTTCATCGACAACTGCCGGTGGGCGTTGAGGGCCGCCACGTTGGTGTTGATGCGCAAAGACATGAGTTACCTCCTTGTGCCTTTCGCGGGGATCTCCGTATCCCTGCGCCTAAACCTGAAAACGTCCACGAGAAACGAGCGGATAGACCTAGTGCAGCAGGGAGAGGACGCCCTGCGAGGACTGGTTGGCCTGGCTCAACATGGCCTGGGCCGACTGGGTCAGGATCTGGTTCTTGGACATGTTGACGACCTCCGCCGCCATGTCGAGGTCGCGGACCCGGCTGTTAGCGGCACTGATGTTCTCCGACTGGATGCCCAGGTTGGAGATCGTGTTCTGGAGGCGGTTCATGACCGACCCCAGCTGAGCCCGCTGGGTGCTGATCACCGTGAGGGCCGAGTCGATGTTGGTGATGGTCGTGCTCGCGGACCCCGTGCTCGACACGTCGATGTTGCCGGTCTGCAGGGTGAGGGCCGTGCTGGTTGCCGTCGCGATCGTGACGTTGATGGTCTGACCGGCGTTCGCCCCGATCTGGAAGGTCAGACCGCCCGTGGCCTGGGTGCCGTCCAGGAGCTTCTTGGTGTTGAAGTCGGTCGCCGTGGCGATGCGGTCCAGCTCCGAGGAGAGCTGGCCCATCTCGGTCGAGATGTTCGAACGGTCCGAGGTGGTGAGTGTGTCGTTGGCCGCCTGGACGGCCAGCTCACGCATGCGCTGCAGGACGCTCTGGGTGGTCGAGAGGGCGCCTTCCGCCGTCTGCAGGACGGACACGCCGTCTTGGGCGTTGCGTTGGGCCTGGTTGAGGCCTCGGGTCTGGGCCTCCATCTTCTGGCTGATGGCCAGGCCCGCCGCGTCGTCAGCCGCTCCGTTGATTCGCAAGCCCGAGCTCAACCGCTGCAGGCTCTTGGACAGGTTATCGTCGTTCATCGACAACTGCCGGTGGGCGTTGAGGGCCGCGACGTTCGTATTGATGCGCAAAGACATGCGTTACCTCCTTGTGTTCAGCGCGGAGATATCCCTATCGCCGCAAGTCCGTCTCAAACTCGGAAAGGGGGGGCGCCTCACGCGAGGTGCCGGGTGCCGAACTCGACCCCTAGGGGAGCCAGGCTAGCGCGTCGTCGTTGATCGACGACTGGCAGTGGGCCTCCATCGCCCTGACGTTGGTACTGATGCGTCGCGACATACCTACCTCCTCGTAAGTCGCCCGGCCGATCCCTCGATCCGAAGTCAAGATCTCATCAATCCCGTGGATGGGCATCCTAGCCGCCGGACCTCCGACGATCGGCCCTCCCGAGGATCGGCTACGTCAACGGGGCCCCGGTTCCCCCCCGGGGGTAATCGACGCTGCTGCCTAGTGCAGCAGCTGCAGCACGCCCTGCGAGGACTGGTTGGCCTGCGAGAGCATCGCCTGGGCCGATTGGGTCAGGATCTGGTTGCGGCTCATGTTGACCACCTCAGACGCCATGTCGAGGTCCGAAATCCGGCTCTTGGCCGCCGAAATGTTCTCCGAGGCGATCCCCAGGTTGCTGATGGTGTTCTGCAGGCGGCTCATGACCGCGCCCATGTTCGCCCGCTGGGTGCTGATCACCGTGAGGGCCGAGTCAATGTTGACGATGGTCGTGCTGGCCGACCCCGTCGAGGAGATGTCGATGTTCCCCGTCTGCAGAGTGAGGGCCGTGCTCGTCGCCGTCGCGATCGTGATGTTGAGGGTCTGGCCCGCATTGGCCCCGATCTGGAAGGTCAAGCCGCTCACGGATTGGCTTCCGTCCAAAAGCTTCTTGGTGTTGAAGTCGGTCGCCGTCGCGATGCGGTCGAGCTCGCTGGAGAGCTGGCTCATCTCGGTCGCGAGGTTCGAGCGGTCCGAGGTCGTCAGCGTGTCGTTGGCCGCCTCCACCGCCAGCTCCCGCATCCGCTGCAGGACGCTCTGCGTGGTCGAGAGGGCCCCTTCCGCCGTCTGGAGGATCGAGATGGCATCCTGTGCGTTGCGCTGCGCCTGGTCCGTGCCCTGGATCTGAGAGAGCATCCGCTGGCTGATGGCCAGACCCGCCGCATCGTCCTGAGCCGAGTTGATCCGCATCCCCGAGCTCAAACGCTGCAGGCTCTTGCTCAGCGCATCGTCGTTCATCGACAACTGGCGGTGGGCATTCATCGCCGCCAGGTTCGTGTTAATCCGAAGAGACATCTCTTACCTCCTTGTGTCCCTCGCGGGGATATCCGTATCCCTGCGCCTAAATCAGAAAACGTTCGAGAGAAACGAGTGAATGGACCTAGTGCAGCAGCTGCAGCACGCCCTGCGAGGACTGGTTAGCCTGGGAGAGCATCGCCTGGGCCGACTGCGTCAGGATCTGGTTGCGGCTCATGTTGACCACCTCAGACGCCATATCGAGGTCCGAAATCCGGCTCTTGGCCGCCGAAATGTTCTCCGAGGCGATCCCCAGGTTGCTGATGGTGTTCTGCAGGCGGCTCATGACCGCGCCCATGTTCGCCCGCTGGGTGCTGATCACCGTGAGGGCCGAGTCAATGTTGACGATGGTCGTGCTGGCCGACCCCGTCGAGGAGATGTCGATGTTCCCCGTCTGCAGAGTGAGGGCCGTGCTCGTCGCCGTCGCGATCGTGATGTTGAGGGTCTGGCCCGCATTGGCCCCGATCTGGAAGGTCAAGCCGCTCACGGATTGGCTTCCGTCCAAAAGCTTCTTGGTGTTGAAGTCGGTCGCCGTCGCGATGCGGTCGAGCTCGCTGGAGAGCTGGCTCATCTCGGTCGCGAGGTTCGAGCGGTCCGAGGTCGTCAGCGTGTCGTTGGCCGCCTCCACCGCCAGCTCCCGCATCCGCTGCAGGACGCTCTGCGTGGTCGAGAGGGCCCCTTCCGCCGTCTGGAGGATCGAGATGGCATCCTGTGCGTTGCGCTGCGCCTGGTCCGTGCCCTGGATCTGAGAGAGCATCCGCTGGCTGATGGCCAGACCCGCCGCATCGTCCTGAGCCGAGTTGATCCGCATCCCCGAGCTCAAACGCTGCAGGCTCTTGCTCAGCGCATCGTCGTTCATCGACAACTGGCGGTGGGCATTCATCGCCGCCAGGTTCGTGTTGATCCGAAGAGACATCTCTTACCTCCTTGTGCCTTTCGCGGGGATCTCCGTATCCCTGCGCCCTGTTCTGTCCCGAGCGAAGGTCGTTACCCTCGACCCGAGCGTCCGATTCCCCCTGGCATCAGCCAGGCCACGTGGCTCCTTACCGGCCATCCAGGCAACGCGGAGCGTTGCCAGCGAAGCGGTGGTAGGCTCGTCGGCCGACGCACCTCGCTATCGAGGTCGGGGGCCAGCACGTCATCCGGGCCGATGGCCACTCGGGCGCGCCCCGCGCGGAGTGCCGGGGTTCCGGCTGCCCGATCGACATTCACCATGGGGTCCTCCTTTCAGTCCGTCTTTGGGGGCTCACCGCTCCGATTCCGGTTATCCGCCGTGCAGGAGCGAAAGCACACCCTGCGAGGACTGGTTGGCCTGCGAGAGCATCGCCTGGGCCGATTGGGTCAGGATCTGGTTGCGGCTCATGTTGACCACCTCGGACGCCATGTCGAGGTCTGCGACCCGGCTCTTGGCCGCCGAGATGTTCTCCGAGGCGATCCCCAGGTTGCTGATGGTGTTCTGCAGGCGGCTCATGACCGCGCCCATGTTCGCCCGCTGGGTGCTGATCACCGTCAGGGCCGAGTCAATGTTGACGATGGTCGTGCTGGCCGACCCGGTGCTCGACACGTCGATGTTGCCGGTCTGCAGGGTCAAGGCCGTGCTGGTGGCCGTCGCGATCGTGATGTTCATCACCTGACCGGCATTCGCCCCGATCTGGAAGGTCAGGCCGGACACCGCCTGCGACCCGTCCAAGAGCTGCTTGGTGTTGAAGTTGGTGGACGTCGCGATGCGATCGAGTTCGCTGGAGAGCTGGCTCATCTCGGTGGCGAGGTTCGAGCGGTCCGAGGTCGTCAGCGTGTCGTTGGCGGCCTCCACCGCGAGCTGCCTCATGCGCTGCAGGACCGCCTGGGTGGTCGAGAGGGCCCCTTCCGCCGTCTGCAGGATCGAGATGGCATCCTGCGCGTTGCGCTGCGCCTGGTCCGTACCCTGGATCTGGGCCAACATCCGCTGGGTGATGGCGAGACCCGCCGCGTCGTCCTTGGCGGAGTTGATGCGCATGCCGGAGCTCAAGCGCTGCAGGCTGGTGCTCAGGGCATCATCGTTCATCGACAACTGGCGGTGAGCTTCCATCGCCGCGATGTTCGTGTTGATCCGCAAAGACATGGCGACCTCCTTGCCTCTCGTCACGGGGACATCCGTATCCCCGCCACTCCGTCACCCGATGGGGCCTCCGGCCCCCGAAAAAGACCCTGGTCGGCTAGTTGCCGTTATCCTCCGCGCAGCAGCGACAGCACGCCCTGCGAGGACTGGTTGGCCTGGCTCAACATCGCCTGGGCCGACTGGGTCAGGATCTGGTTCTTGGACATGTTGACGACCTCCTGGGCCATATCGAGGTCTGCGACCCGGCTCTTGGCCGCCGAGATGTTCTCCGAGGCGATCCCCAGGTTGCTGATGGTGTTCTGCAGGCGGCTCATGACCGCCCCCATGCTCGCCCGCTGGGTGCTGACCTGGGTGAGGGCCGAGTCAATGTTGACGATGGTCGTGCTGGCCGAGCCGCTCGACGAGATGTCGATGTTCCCCGAGTTGACCGTCAGGGCCGTGCTGGTCGCCGTTGCCAACGTCAGGTTCATCACCTGGCCCGCACTCGCCCCGATCTGGAAGGTCAAGCCGCTCGTCGCGAGGCTGCCGTCCAAGAGCTTCTTGGTGTTGAAATCCGTGGCGCCAGCGATGCGGTCCAGCTCGCTCGAGAGCTGACCCATCTCGACCGCGAGGTTCGAGCGGTCCGAGGTGGTGAGGGTGTCGTTGGCGGCCTGGACCGCGAGCTGCCTCATCCGCTGCAGGACGCCCTGCGTGGTCGAGAGGGCCCCTTCCGCCGTCTGCAGGAGCGAGATGGCATCCTGTGCGTTGCGCTGCGCCTGGTCCGTGCCCTGGATCTGGGCCAGCATCCGCTGGCTGATGGCCAGACCCGCCGCGTCGTCCTTGGCGGAGTTGATGCGCATGCCGGAGCTCAAGCGCTGCAGGCTCGTGCTCAGGGCGTCGTCATTCATCGACAGCTGGCGGTGGGCATTCATCGCCGCGATATTCGTGTTGATCCGAAGAGACACTGGTGACCTCCTTGCCACTCGCCGCGGGGATATCCGTATCCCCTTTGCGGTTCCCGACTATTTCTGTTGAAAGGGCGTCATGCCCTCGTCGCTACTTGACTCCTCCGGGTTCCATCCGGGCTTCCTAGGGGTTATCCGCCCCGCAGCAGGGAAAGCACGCCCTGCGAGGACTGGTTGGCCTGCGACAGCATGGCCGTCGCCGACTGGGTCAGGATCTGGGACTTGGACATACTGACGACCTCCGCGGCCATGTCGAGGTCCGCGACCCGGCTGCGGGCCGACGAGACGTTCTCCGACTGGATGCCGAGGTTCGAGATGGTGTTCTGCAGACGGCTCATGTAGGCGCCGAGCTGCGCCCGCTGGGTACTGACGATGTTCAGGGCCGAATCGATATTGGTGATGGTCGTGCTGGCCGACCCGGCGCTCGACACGTCGATGTTTCCGGAGCTGACCGTGAGGGCCGTGCTCGAGGCCGTGGCGATCGTCAGGTTGATGATCTGGCCCGCGGTGGCACCGATCTGGAACGTCAACCCGCCCGTCGCGAGGCTGCCGTCCAGGAGCTTCTTGGTGTTGAAGTCCGTGTTGTTGGCGATGCGGTCCAGTTCCGACGAGAGCTGGTTCATCTCGACCGCGAGGTTCGAGCGGTCGGCGGTCGTCAGCGTGTCGTTGGCCGCTTCCACCGCCAGCTGCCGCATCCGCTGCAGGATGGTCTGGGAGGTGGACAGAGCGCCTTCGGCGGTCTGCAACATCGAGATGCCGTCCTGGGCATTGCGCTGAGCTTGGTCCAGACCGTTGACCTGGGCCTTCATACGCTCAGTGATCGCTAGACCCGCGGCATCATCCGCCGCGCTATTGATACGCAGGCCAGAAGACAAACGCTGCAGGCTCTTGTTGAGCATGTCATCGTTATTCTGCAACTGGCGGTGCGCGTCGAGCGCCGCGATGTTGGTATTGATCCGCAAGCTCATCGTACACCTCCATGTGTCCCTGAGAGCAGGTTGTTTGGCCTAACCATTCCTTGGCAGCGGCCGATTTGGTTGTCTATAAGGGGTATCGACCGTCTAGCGCGCGGCTTTAGGGTCGCGGGAAAAAATTTTCCAGAAAATTTTAGCCGTTCGCCCCGAGGGCGCGGCACGCCTGGATCAGGGCCCGGAGATCCGAGAGCCCGGGTCGCAGGTGATCGGCGGCTAGCAGGGCCGCGAGGGCCGATCCGAGGTCGCCCGTCTCGAAGTACAGGGTGCCCAGGGCAAGCTGGGCCGAGAATTCGGCCGGATCGATCCGGACGACGGCCTGGTAGGCGGCGATCGCCCCCCCCAGATCCCCGCGCTCCATGCTGGCCCCAGCCAGGCGCAGCCAGGGCGCGAGCTCGCGGGGCCGCAGGGTCGCGGCCGCCCGGTAGTGGGCGATCGCCCCCACGCCATCCCCCTGCTGGGCGGCGATCTCCCCCAGGGCGAGAGCTGCCCGGCCGGCGATCTCCCCGGGCTCGACCCCGGGGGCGAAGGCGGCCGGATCGCTCGCCCGCTCCAGGTGACGGCGAGCGGCCTCGAGGCTTCCCGCCTCACGGTGGGCGAGCCCCGCCTGCAGGTGGAGCTCGGCCGAATCGGGCAATCGCTCGAGACCCCGCGCCAGGAGGTCGAGGCGGTCCGCAGGTTCCGCGAGCAGGCCGCGCAGGACGAAGCCCTTGGGGTAGTAGGCGAAGGTCTCCGGCTCGGCCTGCCCCGAAAGGAGCTCCAGGCAGGCGTCCAGGGCGCCACGCCCCTCGTCCCGCCGATCCATGGCGAGGTACGTCTTGGCGAGCTGATACCAGGCGTAGGGATCCTCCGGGGAGTCGGCGAGGGTCGCCTGCAGGAGGGACAGGTTGCGGGCGTGCTTGTCGCGCGCGGACACCCGCGAGGCCAGGTAGCCATCGTGCCGGATCCGGGCCGTCGCCGTGCCGATCGTGTAGCCAGCTTCGGCGAGCCCGGCCGTCACTTGCTCGTGCACCCGTCCCCGGTAACGGATCCGCGAGTCGTTGCGAAACAGGCGCAGCAGCATGACCGTCTGCCGCTCGTGGTCGGTCCCCGAACCCGTCATGTTTTCGAGGGGCAGCAAGTAACCGCCGTGCTGGCCCTCGATCGCCGCGCGCAGAGCATCCGAGGCCCCCGGCTCCAGGACCTCATCGGCATCCAGAACCAGGATCCAGGGGGTCTGCGCCGCCGCGAGGCCCAGGTTGCGGGCGAGCGAGAAGTCGTCCTGCCAGGTCGTGGTGAGTACCCGGGCCCCGTGGCGTCGGGCGATCGCCACCGTCTCGTCGGTCGAGCCGGTATCGACCACGACGCACTCGGTGACCAGGCCCCGCACGCTCTCGAGGCAGCGCCCGAGCACCTCGGCCTCGTTCTTGACGATCATGCAAAGGCTAATCGGCAGCATGGGACCCCGATCGGCTCTCGACCCGCCTTCCCGGAACGGCCAAGAGGGCGAGGGCGAGGGCCTCGTCCAGCGAGGACACCGGTGTCAGGGCCACGCGCTTCAGCACCTCGGCCGGCAGCTCGCCCAGATCGTCCTGATTGGTGGCGGGCAAGAGGACCTCGGCCAGCTCGTGCCGGTAGGCGGCGAGGACCTTCTCCTTGATCCCTCCGACCCTCAGCACCCGGCCGCGCAGGGTGATCTCGCCGGTGAGGGCCAGATCGGAGCGCGCCGGCCGGCCCGACAGGGCGCTCGCGATGGCGACGGCCAGGGCGAGGCCGGCGCTCGGCCCGTCCTTGGGGATGGCCCCTTCGGGGACGTGCAGGTGGAGATCGCGCTCCTGGTCGGCAGCCGGATCGATCCCGAGGGCCGCTGCCCGCGACCGCACGTAGGTCCACGCCGCCTGAGCCGACTCGCGCATGACTTCGCCCAGGTGCCCCGTGAGGGTGAGCTTGCCATCCCCGGGCAAGGTCGCGACCTCGATGTCTAGCACCGACCCACCGTGCTCCGTCCAGGCGAGGCCGCGCGACGTCCCGACTTCGGGCAATCGAGAGGCAGGGGCCTCGCGATAGGGGGCGGGGCCGAGGCGATCGCCCAGGCTCCCGGTCCCGGCCGGCTCGCCGGCGAGGCGCGCGCGCGCCTCCTTGCGGGCGAGGGTCGAAAGCTGGCGTTCGAGCTGGCGGACGCCGGCTTCGCGGGTCCAGCCCCGGATCACGGCGAGCAGCTCGGCATGATGCAGGCTCCACGCGGGATCCAGGCCGTGGCTCTCGGCGAGCTTGGGAAAGAGGTGGCGCTCGGCGATCGCGACCTTCTCCTCCTCGGTATAGCCCGCGAGCGTCACCACGTCGAGGCGGTCCAGGAGGGCCGGGGGGATCCCGTGGGTGGTGTTCGCCGTCGCGATGAAGAGAACGTCGGAGCAGTCGAAGGGGACGTCGAGGTAGTGGTCGTGGAAGGCCGCGTTCTGCTCGGGATCGAGCACCTCCAGCAAGGCCGCTGCCGGGTTGCCACGCCGGCCCGGGTCGAGCTTGTCGAGCTCGTCGAGCAGGAAGACCGGGTTCCGGGTGCCCGCCTCCTTGAGGCCCGCCAGGATCCGGCCCGACATGGCCCCCACGTAGGTGCGGCGATGGCCGCGGATCTCGGCCTCGTCGTGCAGCCCGCCCAGGCTGGCACGCACGAACTTGCGGCTGAGCGCGCGGGCGATCGACCGCGCGAGCGAGGTCTTGCCCACCCCAGGCGGGCCCACCAGGCAGAGCACGGTCGCGGGTGGGCGTTTGGCGAGGGCCCGTACCGCGAGGAACTCCAGGATTCGCTCCTTGACCTTGGCGAGGCCGTGGTGATCCTCGTCGAGCACCCGCTCGCCCCGCGAGAGGTCGAGCCGATCCCGGCTCTTCCGGCTCCAGGGCAGGGCGGTCAGGGTCTCGAGGTAGGAGCGGATCACGCCCGCTTCCGGGTGGTGGCTCCCCATGCGCGAAAGGCGCGCGAGCTCGCGCTCGGCCCGCTCCCGGGCGTGCGGCGGGAGCTTGGCCCGGGCGATCGCCTGCTGGAACTCGGCCTGCTCGTGAGCCTTGTCGTCGAGATCGCCCAGCTCGGCCTGGATCGCCTTGAGCTGCTCGCGCAGGTAGACCTCGCGCTGCGAGCGCTCGAGCTTGGTGCGGACCCGGTCCCGCACGGCCTGATCGATCTCCAGGCGTTCGATCCGCTCGGCGAGATGCTCGGTGAGCCGCTCGAGGCGGGCGCCGAGATCGGTTGCCATGAGGATGGGGAGCCGCTCTTCGACCTCGCTCAGGCAGTAGGCCGCAGCCAGGTCGACGAGCCTCGCGGGCTCGCGCACGGCATCCAGGGCGAGGGTGGCCTCGGCCGGCAGCCGCGGATCCTGCTTGATGAGCCGCGTGACCTGGTCGCGCACCACGCCCAGGAGGGCTCCGAGCGCCCCTTCGTCCGTGTCCCCCGCCGGAAGGGCCTGGATGGTCGCCTGGTAATGGGAGCCCGCCAAGTCGATCCGTTGCAGGGTGACCCGCTCCTTGCCTTCCAGGAGCACGCGCAGCGAGCCGTCCGGGGTCCGGAAGGTCTGCAACAGGGTCGCCGTCACCCCGATGTCGACCATCCCGTCGGGCCCCGGCTCTTCGAGCGTCCCGTCGCGCTGGGTGGCGAGAACCACCCGGCGATCCGAGGTGATGGCTGCCTCGACGGCCGCCAGCGACCGCTCCCGCCCGATCGACAGGGAGGCCACCATGTTGGGCATGACGACCAGCCCGCGCAGCGGGATCAAGGGAAGGCGCTCGATCGGGGGGAGGGTTGGGGACAAGACCGGCTCCGAAAGCGAAAGGCCCCTCCATGATAACACCTGGGCGCGGAGCCCTGCCCTGGGCCGATTCACGGCGACAAGAACAACGAAAAGCGGGGCCGCCCCAGGGCGGGCCCCGCTTTTCGTTGGGTGCGTCCTACGACGCCTTCTTTTCCGGTCCCGTCTCGGGCAGCTGCACGACCTTGTCGGAAGCCCGGTTCTCGACCCACTCCTGGGTGATCACGACCTTCTGCATGTCTCCCCGCGAGGGGGCCTCGTACATGACGTCGAGCATCATCTCCTCGACGATCGAGCGCAGGGCGCGGGCGCCGGTCTTGCGCTTGAGGGCCTCGGCGGCGATCGCCGTCAGGCTGTCCGGCGTGAAGTCGAGGTCGACGCCGTCCATGCGCATGAGCCGCTTGTACTGCTTGGTGATGGCGTTCTTGGGCTCGGTCAGGATGCTCACGAGGGCATCCCTGTCGAGCGGCTCGAGCGTCGCCACCATCGGGATACGGCCGATGAACTCGGGAATGAGGCCGTACTTGAGCAGGTCCTCGGGCTGCAGCTGTCTGAACAGCATGCCCAGGTCCTTCTCCTCTGACTCTTTCACGTCCGCCCCGAAGCCCATCGTCTTCTTGCCGACCCGCGTCTCGATCACCTTGTCGAGCCCGATGAAGGCCCCGCCCACGATGAACAGGATGTTGGTCGTGTCGATCTGGATGAACTCCTGGTACGGGTGCTTGCGGCCGCCCTGCGGCGGCACGTTGGCGACCGTGCCCTCGAGCATCTTGAGCAGGGCCTGCTGGACCCCCTCGCCCGAGACGTCGCGCGTGATCGACGGGTTCTCGCTCTTCTTGGCGATCTTGTCGATCTCGTCGATGTAGACGATGCCCCGCTCGGCACGCTTGACGTCGTAGTCCGAGGCCTGCAGAAGGCGCAGGAGGATGTTCTCGACGTCCTCGCCCACGTAGCCCGCCTCGGTGAGGGTGGTCGCGTCGGCGATCGCGAAGGGGACGTTGAGCAGCTTGGCGAGCGTCTGCGCCAGGAGGGTCTTGCCCGAGCCCGTGGGCCCGATGAGCAGGATGTTGCTCTTGGCGATCTCGACCGGATCGTCCTGGCCTTCGGCCTCCTTGGTCGACAGCCGCTTGTAGTGGTTGTAGACGGCGACCGAGAGGACCTTCTTGGCCCGCTCCTGACCCACGACGTGCTGGTCGAGGATCTTCTTGATGGCCTTGGGCTTGGGGATCTCGCCCAGCTCCATGGGCGGGGTCTCGGCGTTCCGCTGGTGGTCGTACAGCTCCTCGTCGAGGATCTCGTTGCAGAGATCGACGCACTCGTCGCAGATGTAGACCCCCGGGGCCGCGATCAGCTTACGTACCTGCTCCTGCGTCTTGCCGCAGAAGCTGCACTTGGGCTGACCCTTGTTGTCCTCGTACTTAGGCATCCGATCGGGCTCCTTGCTGTCCTCCGGCGGCCGGCGGCATGGGCACCTTGTCGGCGCCGATCCTCGGCACGAGGACCTCGTCGATGAGACCGTACTCCTTGGCTTCGTCGGGGCTCATGAAGAAGTCGCGATCCGTGTCCTTCTCAATCTTCTTGAGGGGCTGCTTGCTGTGCAGGGCCATCAGCTCGTTGAGGCGCCGCTTGAGGCGCAGGATCTCGGCCGCCTGGATCTCGATGTCGGTGGCCTGACCCTGGGCGCCGCCCAGGGGCTGGTGGATCATGATCCGCGCGTTGGGCAGCGCGATGCGCTTGCCGGGCGCCCCGGCGTTGAGCAGGAAGGCACCCATCGAGGCGGCCTGGCCCATGCAGATGGTCGACACGTCGGGCTTGATGTACTGCATGGTGTCGTAGATGGCGAGGCCCGCCGTCACGACGCCGCCCGGTGAGTTGATGTACATGAAGATGTCCTTGGCCGGATCCTCGGCCTCGAGGAACAAGAGCTGCGCCATCACCAGGCTCGCCACCCCGTCGTCGATCGGCGTGTTGAGGAAGATGATCCGCTCTTTGAGGAGGCGCGAGAAGATGTCGAAGGCGCGCTCGCCTCGACTGGTCTGCTCGACGACCATGGGAACCAACCCGGCGTGTACAAACATGGTTTACCTCTCTCTACGGCGTCTCGGCTAGGCGTTGGCGGCGACGGGGGCGGCGTCCGAAACCTCGGCTCGCTCGAACAGCCACTCGATGATCTTGTTGCTGAGCACCTCGTCGGCGATCTGGGGCCAGGCGCCGTTGCGGATCACCTGGTTCCGGAACTGAGTCGGTTCTACCCCGTAGCTCTCGGCATATTCCTGGATGGCCTCCTCGATTTCCTGCTCGGTGGGGGAGATCCCCTCCTGCCGGGCGATCTCGCCGAGCGTGAGCGAGGTGCGGATGCGCTTCTCCGCCTCGGGCCGGGAGTTCTCGCGCCACTTGTCGATGTTGTCCTTGGTGAACACGCGGTTGGGATCGATGCCCTGCTGGTGCAGCATGTTGGCCTGCTGCTGCAGAAGGAAGTTGGACTCGCGGACGATCATCGACTCGGGGACCTCCATCGCGGCGTTGGCCACGACGGCCTCGATCAGCTGCTTGCGCAGCTCGACGTCGCGCTTCTCGTCCTCTTCTGTTTGAAGCTGCTCGCGGACCTTGTCGCGCATGACGGCCACGGACTCGTCACCGTAGCCCTTGGCGAACTCGTCGTCGAGCTCGGGCAGCTGCTTGGCCTTGACCTCTTTGACGGTGAGCTCGAAGACCACGTCCTTGCCAGCAAGCTCGGTGTTGCCGTAGTCGTCGGGGAACTTGAGGTCGACGGCCTTGCTGTCATCGACCTTGAGGCCCACGAAGGCCTCGACGAAGCCCGGGATGAAGCGCCCTTCGGCGAGCTCGACCGGGTAGTCCGTGGCCTTGCCGCCCTCGAACTCCTGGCCGTCGACCTTGCCGACGAAGTCGGCGATGACGAGGTCGCCCAACTGGGCGGGGCGATCGACGACGACCTGGGTGGCCTTGCCCTCGCGCAGGCGATCGATCCGCTCGGTGACCAGCTCGTCGGTCGCGGTGACCTTGGGGGCCGAGACCTTGAGGCCCTGGTATTCGCCGAGCGTCACGTCGGGGCGGACCTCGACGGTCGCCTTGAAGACGAGGGGCTGGTCATGCTCGAACTTGACAAGCTCGACCTGCGGGTCGGCGATCGGCTCGACCTTGCCCTCTTCGAGGGCCTGGGGATAGACCTCGGGCAGGAGGAACTTTTCGAAGGCCTGGTGCTTGAGGTAGTCGACGCCGACGGCGCGCTCGACGATGGGACGCGGAGCCTTGCCGGGCCGGAAACCGGGGATGCGAACCTCGCGGGAGGCCTGCTTGTAGGCCCGTTCGTAGGCCTTGGACACGCGATCGAACTCGACCTCGACTTCGAGCTGGACCTGGTTCTTTTCCTTCTTCTCGAGGGTGACTTTCAACGGGGGCCTCCTGGCGATGCCGCGGGGGGTCCGGATGGTCGTGTGAGCGGCACCGGGCGCGGTCTTCAATGCGGGCGATATGGGTGGTGAAAGTATAGCATACCAGAGATCTATCGGCAGGTTTCACGGGGCCTGCAGGCGTTTCGGAGACCAGCCAGTCTCTGGCGGGACCGCCCGTGACGGGCGGTCCGGAGTGGTCAGTGGGCGATCGCCCCCACCCCGCGCCGCGCGAGAGCGGCCTCGACGAAGGCCCGGAACAGGGCCGTCGTGAACTCCCGCTTCTGCAGCTCGGGATGCCACTGGACGCCGACGATCCAGGCGTCCTGGCTCTCGCAGGCCTCGATCACCCCGTCCGGGGCCCAGGCCGTCGCGACCAGGCCCGGGGCCAGATCCCGCAAGGCCTGGTGGTGGTGGGAGTTCACGGCGAGGTCGGTCGATCCGGCGTAGCGGGCGATCCGGCTCTCGGGGGCGATCGCCACCGGATGGGCATCCAGCTCGGGCGGCGTCTCCTGCCGGTGATTCTGGGCCCCCGGCAACTGGGCGGCGAGGTCCTGATGCAGGGTGCCGCCCATGGCGACGTTGAGGACCTGCATGCCCCGGCAGATCCCGAGGATCGGCAGACCGCGCCGCACGGCCTCGGTGACGAGCGGGACCTCCTGCAGGTCCCGCCTGGGGTCGATCTCCCCCAGCTCCGGGATGGCGGCCTCGTGGAAGTAACGCGGATCGATGTCTTCGCCCCCGGTGAGCATGAGCCCGTCGAGGGCCGCGAGCTCTGCGGCCTCGTCGGCGCCGGGCGGCAACAGGACGGGGATGCCGCCCGCCTCGCGCACCCGATCGGCATAGTGGGCGTCGAGGTAGTAGAGGGGGCGCCCCCGCTTGATCGCGGGCGTCCCCGCATGGGCCTGGATGGTCACCCCGATGAGCGGGCGGGGCATCACGACTCCTGGGCGATCGCCGCGCGCCCCGTGGGCACGGGAGAAACATGCCAGCTTTCGACCTCGGCCATCATCGGGCGGTAGGTCATGTCGTAGTGGATGGGCGTCACCGAGATGCAGCGCGACCGGATCGCCATGACGTCGGTGTCGGGGGCTTCCTCGACCTCGATCACCTCGCCAGCGAGCCAGTAGTACGTCTTGCCGCGCGGATCGGTGCGGGGCTCGAAGACGTCGCCATACTTGCGCTCGCCGAGCCGGGTGACCCGAACTTCGCGGGCATGGGCCCCGTCGAGGGCCGGGTAGTTGACGTTGAGCAGGACCTTGGGAGGCAGCCGGTGCTGAGCCAGGGTGCGCGCCAGGGAGACGGCAAAGTCGCCCGCCGCCTCGTAGCCCACGTCCGAGAAGGTCGCGAGGCTGAAGGCCACCGAGTTGATGCCGAGGATCGTCCCCTCGAGGGCGGCCGAGACGGTGCCCGAGTAGATGACGTCGGTGCCCAGGTTGGGGCCGCGGTTGATGCCCGAGAAGACGAGATCGGGCGGCTCGGGCATGAGGGTGCCGTAGGCCAACTTGACGCAGTCCGAGGGGGTCCCGTTCACGGCGTAGGCGGCGTGAATCTCGGGGCCCAGGGAGACCTTCTCGACCCGGAGCGGCTTGTGCAGGGTGAGGGCGTGCCCGGTCGCCGAACGCTCGCGATCCGGGGCGACCACCGTCACCTCGTGCTCGGTGGCCAGGGCACGAGCGAGCGCCTGGATCCCGGGGGCCAGGATCCCGTCGTCGTTGGAGACCAGGATGCGCATCGGTCTTGTCCGTTCTTCCTAAAGCGGCCAGGCGTCACGAGCCCGGATCCCGCGCCCGGCGTTGCCCTCCTCAAGATAGCGGGCCGCCACACCAATTGCAACCCACCCGCCCTGGCCGTCGCCGCGTCGGCCGTCACTGCTTCACATGGATTTAACAGAGATTTGACAGCCTTCGAACGAGACTTAAGAAAGGGTTCGTCGTTTTTCCGGATGATTAACCCGTGCCCCCTTGTTCCGAGGAGCCAGCCATGTCCGGACCCCAGAACGTTTCGACCTCCCCGACCTCGCCGCTGTACCGACCCACGCCGTCGGCCCAGCCGACCTCCGCGCCGCCCCCGACGCGCGGGACGGGAGACAGTCGCCACCTGCCGCGCGCCGGAGCGACGGCCACCGTGGGCCTGCCATCCGAGACCACGTCGGCTCCCCAGATCGGCAACGCCGTCGTGGACGGGGCGCGAGCCCTCTACCAGCGCGGCTACGTTTATCCGCCCAACCTGGGGTCGGGCTACTACCACCGCTACAACCCGAACGGCCCCAGCGTGGGTTGCTGCGCCGACTTCGTCGCCGACTCGTACAAGGAGATGGCCAAGAGCCTCAACAAGCCCGAGTACGACATCGGGGCTCAGATGGAGGCCAAGGGCTACAACCCGCACTACTGCCCCTCGATGATCCAGTACTTCCAGAAAGAGCAGATGCTGCTCAAACCCCCCAGCCAGGGCGGGACCTGCCACGTGGGAGACGCCGTCTTCTTCAACTGGGACGGCAGCGGCACGGCACAGCACGCGGCGATCGTGACCAAGGTGGATGCCCAGGGCCGGCCCACCCAGATCATGGAATCGAACAGCTTCAACCAGCCGGCCAAGGTCACCGACCTGGTGCCCGGATCGGGCATGTACAACCGGATCGTTGCCGTCGGCCGGCTCAAGGACGCCACCAGCAACGACGAAGCCGCCAACCAGCTTCCGGCCCTGGGGGCCAACCCTGCCAAGGGCGGCCCCCTTCCTGCCGAGGGCCCTTCGTCGGGCGACGGCTACACGGGGGACACGGGCTTCCACGACTACGTCCAGGACGAAAACGTGCGGGGCGGCAACGCGGGGCCCTCGAATGTCCAGGCGAGCCCGGTCGCTCCCGGCGGAACGGTGCCCAAGGGTGACTTCAAGGCCCTCATGGACAAGCTCAACGCCATGGGCATCGACAAGGCCTACCTCGATGAGCTCTCCAAGAAGTACGGCGTGCCCGTCGAGTGGATCCTGGGCATCATGATGCAGGAGTCGGGCGGCGACCCGAACGCGGGCTCGCCCGCCGGCGCCAAGGGCCTCATGCAGCTGATGCCCGGCACCTTCGGCAGCCTGGGCGTGGGCAGCAACATCCTCGACCCCAAGCAGAACCTCGAAGCGGGCGTGAAGTACTTCTCGCAGATGTACCGGCAGTTCGGCGACCTGACGACGGCCGCCGGCCACTACAACTCCGGCCCGGGCGGCAATCTGACGAACCCCGAGACGGCCCAGTACATCAAGGCTGTCCCGGCGCTCGCGCAGCAAGCCAAGGAGCAGCTCGGCCTCTAGAAGCTATCCGGTAACAGGCAGTGCCTCGGCCGGGCGCTTCCTGGTGGAGATCCCCCGCCTGTGGGGAATAAGAGGGGGAGCGTGGTAGGACAGGCCTCTGTACCTGTCCCGGTGAGAGGCAGGAGTATGACCGGTCCCATCCAGCAGAGCCCCACGGTCCAGCCGGTGCGGCGCGGCACTCCGACCACCCCGATCGGGGACCCTCAGCCCCAGAGCCAGCGGACCCAGACCGATCAGCTGCAGGTCCAGAACGCCCCGACGGCCACGCCGTTGAGCAGCGTGGTCGCCGCCGCCAAGGCCCAGAACCAGCAGCTCATCGGCAACACGATCGTCGACGGCGCCCGTGCCCTGCACACCCGTGGCTACGTCTACCCGCCGGACCTCGGCCCCAGCTATTCCCACCAATACAGCCCGGATGGCAAGAGCGTTGGCTGCTGCGCCGACTTCGTCGCCGACTCGTACAAGGAGATGGCCAAGAGCCTCAACAAGCCCGAGTACGACATCGGGGCTCAGATGGAGGCCAAGGGCTACAACCCGCACTACTGCCCCTCGATGATCCAGTACTTCCAGAAGGAGCAGACCCTCCTGCCCTCCCCGGCCGAGGGGACCCGGTGCCACGTGGGAGACGCGGTCTTTTTCAACTGGGACGGCAGCGGCAAGGCTGATCCCTCCCACGTCGCCGTCGTGACCAAGGTCGACGACCAGGGTCGCCCCCTGGAGCTGATGGAGTCCCGCAGCCTCAACCACCCCTCCGAGGTGACGACCATCCGGCCCGGTGACGGCCGCTACGAGAGCATCGTCGCGATCGGTCGCCTCAAGGACGCGACGAGCGACGACGAGGCGGCCAACAAGCTGCCCCCGCTGGGTCCGTCGAGCGCGCCAGGCGACGCCCCCTCGGGCGGCACCGGGGCGCGCGACTACTCGGGCGGCGGTCGTGGAAATGGTGGCACGGTGGCCAACGGCCCCTCGACGGATATCCCGTCTCGCTCGGGCACGCCCACCAACTACCAGCCCTTCCACAAGGGCGAGTGGATGCAGGGCCTCTCGGACACCTTCGGGGTGTCGCTCGGGATCATTCAAGAGCTGGCGAACGCGATCGCCAACGGCGGCGACATGAGCGTCGACGCCCTCGCGGCCGAGGCCATGAAGAAGGACCCCAAGCTGACGCCCGAAAAGGCCAAGGCCCTCGCCACCAAGATGCTCGAAAGGAAGGCCGACCTGCGGAAGGCCGCGCCCGCTTCGGGGGACACGGCCAAATATCTAGGCAAGATGTCGGCCGATCAGATCGAAAAGGTGTTAGTAGACCGTCATTCACCCCTGGCGGGCAAGCACATGGGCGAGTTCATCCTGCAGATGGAGCAGAAGTACGGCGTTCCGGCGGCGCAGTTCCTCGCTCAGGCCACCATGGAGTCGGGGTTGGGGAAGACGGGTTACACCCAGGGGAGCCACTACAACATCGGCAACCTCCGCCCGGGATCGAGCTGGACCGGGCCCACGGTTTCCGGATCGGCCGGCTCGTTCCGGTCCTACGGCAGTCCCGAGGAAGGCATCGAGGATTACTTCAAGCTGTTGGGCGGTGGCACCTACAAGGGCAAGTCCCTGCACGACCAGATCTTCACCTACGCACCGCCCAGCGAGAATAATTCCCAGCACTACCTCGACCAGGTGCAGTCGATGATGACCAAGTGGACGGGTGTTTGACGAGGAGAGAGGCGCATGACCGCACCCCTTGATCCGAATCGCGTACCGGGAGGCCGCACGGCCCCCCTGGGAACCGGCATACTGCCCGTCACCGAGCTGGGTCAGCCCCATGAGCCCGTCACCGAGCCGACCCCGCCCGCCGGTGGGACCACGGACCTGAACGCCGTCCAGAACAAACCGGCACCCGAGAAGGGCACCAAGCAGCTGGTCGACGCCGTCAATGCGGCGCGCATGACCATGGTCGCCGGTCTGTCGAACCTGAGCGCCGTGAACCCCGAGGGGACGATCAAGTCGGTCAACAACGCCGGCTGGACGGCCAACGCCGTTCTCAAGACTGGGGTGGGCGTCGAGCGCCTGCTGGATCCCAACGGTGACAAGGTCGACGGGGCCCTCAAGACGGCCTCGGGGGCGACGTCCCTCGCCGCGACCATGGCCGACAGCGGGATCGCCTTCACCAAGCAGGCCGGGGCCCTGCATTCCGGAGCCTCCATGTTCGGGGCGGCGGCCGGGTTCTATGGGATCAAGTACCTGGGCCAGGACCTCCGGGACCTGCGCCAGGCCCTCACCGATCCGCGCCTGACCTTCCAGGAAAGGGCCAAGAAGGCTGCCGGGGCCGTCTATGCGGGCGGCTGGACGGTCATGGACGTGAAGAACGGGGTCGTCACCTTCTCCAAGGCCCTGGCCGGGGCCGTGCAGACCTATGGCGAGCGAATGAGCGGCATTGCCAACGAGGCCTCGCAGATCGTCGAGCACGCGGGCCTCGATGACCACGGTCTGATCGCGCTGGCGCGGGGGGCGAGCGATCGCAGCGCGGCCCTCATGACCGAGCTGAAGGGGGCCCGGGACGGGGCCCGCCTCGCGGACGTGGGACAGAAGATCATCAACGAGGGTGTGAACAACGCCAAGGCCTTTACCGAGATCGGGGAAGCCGTGAAGGGCACGGAACTCGCCCCCCTGGCGCAGCGCGGGGCGAGCCTCTCCACGCGCCTCGCGACCTACGCGAGCGGGACGGTCTCCAAGATCCAGGGCCTGGTCCAGGAATTCAACGCGAGCCCCATGGGCCGATTCTGCTCGGCGGTGGGCAAGGTGGTCGGGCCGGTCCTCGCCGTGGTGGGGGCGGTCCTGAGCACGCTCGACGCGTTGGGACTGGGCACGGCGCTCAAGAAGGCCCAAGCCGAACTGGCCAAGGCCCCTCCTGAAAAGCAGGCGGCTTTGCAGGAGGAGATCAAGAAGCTCAAGATCGAGCGAGCGGCGGCCTGGGTGGGTGCGGCGGCCTCCGCTGCGAGCGCTGGCACCGTGATCGCCGTGTCGCTCGGCCTGCTCGCGGCCCCGATAGCGGCGCCGATCGCGCTCGCAGCCACCATAGTGGGCCTGGGGGCGTTCCTGTTCCGAAACCGGACGATTCGCGAGTGGCTCGGCAAGCACCTGGGCGGCCTGTTCGGGCGTCGGCCTCACCATCCCGCGCCGACCAGGCAGCAAACCCCGGCGACCTAGCCCCTCCCTGGCTTGACAGGCGACCGAGCGACGCTTATACCGAAAGCCGCTCACGTCGTTGATAGGGAGGTCCTTCATGCGCTTGCGGTACCTGGCGCCCTTGGCGCTCGCCGTGTCGGTTTCGGGTTGCTCGTTGTTCAGCTCCTTCATGAACCAGGCGATGGACTCGGCTGGTTCCGAGGTCGGGCATTCGGTCGGCAACCGGGTTGGCCAGGCGTTGGCCGGTCAGATTCAAACGGGGCTGGTCGGACCCGAGGTCACCCGGGCCTATGCCATGGCGCTGTACTCCGTCGTGTTCTATCACGGCGGCTTCGCCTGGGAGGGCAAGGGCTATCAACCTGGCGATTACACGGTCTGGGAGGGGCGCCACGTCAGCCAGGGCGATCGCTTCGAGAAGGCCTTCCTCGCGCGGGAGGCGGACGGCAGCGAGTGGTGGCGGGTCCGCGCGGACAAGCGGTCGGGTGACCACACCGACCAGTTCGTGGCCGAGGCCCTCTTCTCCAAGCCGGATGCCTCCGGCGCCCAGAAGATCCTGAGGATGCGGGCGCAGATGCCCGGCGAGCAGAAGGCCTCCGAGGTGCCGATCACGGCCGAGACCCAGGCGAGCTGGGTAATCCGCCCAACCGGCCACTTGACGGCGGAAAGCCTCGCGGGGGCGACGGTGGGCCAGGAAAACGTCCAGGTTCCGGCCGGGACCTACCAGGCGCGCCACGTGCGGTACAGCGCGGGCACTGGGCAGGCCGATTGGTGGCTCAGTAACGATGTTCCGGGCGGGCTGGTCCAGTACGGCGTGTCTTCGGAGCGCCACGGCGACGATGATGGCCTGATCCAGCTGGTCGAGGTCGGGCACAACGCCAAGCCCATTCTGTGAGCCGAAACGACGCCCGCCCCAATTCTGGGGCGGGCGCTCTGTTTGTGAACGACTCTCGCTCAGATTCGCAGATAGGTGTTCAACAGGTCATCGTTGACGACGTGGGCCGTCCCGGTCGACCTGACCTGGAGGTCCTCGGTCGGGGTCTTGACCACGTAGTGCCAGCCCGCCGGCAGGTGAAGGCGGTGTCCCAAGCCGGGCAGATCCTTCATCGTCAGGCCAGGCTCGACGATCTGGGCGTAGGACTGCATGACGTAGGTCTTACCGGTCGGGTCCACCAGCTCGTACACGGGTTTCCCGGCGTCGAACGTGAAGACCGTGTCGCGCTTGACGATGGTTTCGGCGTACTTCTTGCTGCCGAGGCCGCCCTGGAGCAGGCTCGCGTGGATGGTGGCCCGCAACGCCATCTTGATTCCGCCGAAGGTCTCCGTCTCCCCGGTCCGGCTGCCCCCCCAGGCCTCGAGTCGATCCAACGTCCAATGGCGCGGCCCGTTCAACTTGACGAACTTGACCCTGTACTGTTTGGCTAGCCGATCGGCGTTCAAATCCTTCCAGAGGGCCTCGGGACAATCATTGAGCCCCATGGTGCTGTAGACCTTCACGGAAAGGTCCAGGCCGTGCTGCCTGACCGTCAGGACCTCCCCGTAGCGCGTGTCGCGCAGGTGCTCGGCGACGGCGGTGGCTGCGTGGGAGGGCGGGGAGATCGTAGCGAACCCGAGGGCGAGCAGGGCGACGAGGTTCGGAATCCGCATAGGGTCCTTTCAGCGGGCGAGAATCAGTCGTTGGATCGGCTTGGCATGGCCGCTTCGCTAGCCTTGGCGAGCCAGGCCGAGAGTTCGTCGGTGGGGATGTTGGCATTGACGGTAGCCAGGCGCTCCGCAAGGCTGCTGGTCACTGAGTCAAGCCAGGCGTGCCCCTCGTCCGGTCCAGTTCGAGCTCCCGCCCCGCGGTATTTCGACCGGAGAAACTCGAGGAACTCGGCGGCCGAATCGAGGGAGTCGTCGGGTAGCTCATCGAGCAGGCGATGTAGGTCTTCTCTCAAGGCCATGGACGTCGTCCTTTCGTTCACGCTGCCACTTTGGAGTGTCATACCCGCTCAAGCTCAGTGTGCTCCGCCCATTAAAGCCGAGGGGCGGGCTAGCCGGAGAACTGGGTCCCGCCTTCCTGATCGAGGACGTCTCGGATCTGGGCCGCGAGCGTCGGGACGTTTCGCGTGGCCGTGGCCCAAACGATTGGCCAGGTGATCCCAAAATACTGATGGACGACGAAATTCCTCATATCAGCAACTCCGCGCCAGTCAACCTGGGGATGGCGATCGCGTAGATCCTGTGAGAGCCTAGCGGCCGCCTCCCCGAGAACGATCAGGCACTGAAGCACTGCGCGCCGTGTCCGACTATCCGGCGCACCGATGAAGGCCTCCTCGGTGAGGTCCGAGACAAAATAGGCGATCTCGCCAGTGGCCTCCGCCATATCGGCGAGGTACAGGACGTCAGGCCGCTTCGGCAAAAACCACCTCGGCCGAGGCCAACACCTCATCGCGGATGAGCGGCTTGAGGCCCTGCTTGGGGACAAGGTCGACACGCCGCCCGAATACCTCCTCGAGTTCGCGCCTCATCCGGCTGAGCTCCAACAGTCCGACAATGGCGTGGGGGTGGAACTCGACCAGGACATCGATGTCAGAGGTATCGGGGTCGAACTGATCCCCTAGGACCGAGCCAAACAAGGCCAACTCGGCAACGCTCCACCGCCGACAAAAGGCCGCGATCTTCCCCTGGTCGATTTTGACGCGCGCGTTCAGTGTCCTGCCCTCCCGAGTTCATTCTACCGCAGCGACCACCTCTCCCATCAGGTGCGCGCTGGCTGGTCGTATGCGACCAAGCTATGCTTGTTCGGATTCGCGGACAGCGTCGTTACTCAAATTGAGCAACCTCGCTCTCGAAGCGAATTTCGAACGCTTTCAGCGTGAGGAAAGCGCAGCTGGTGCGGACAAGCCGTCCGATTGGTCGCTCTTCGACGAGCTTTGGTGGGGATTGCAACCAGATCATGGGGAGTTGACCTTTCCGAGAAACAGAATCGCGCCTGTTGAGCGATCTCGAACTGCAAAATAGAATGGCCTATTGAGTTCAAGATAGAAAGGCGGGAGCTCGGGCTCAAAGGTGGCGCCCAGGTGAATGTCCAACATGGTGAAGGTAGATGCCAGTGTTCCATCCTCATCGACTAGAATCCGACAGCGCTGCCAAATGGACCCAAGATGCAATCCGGGCGCGATTCCGTCGAAGTTCGCGGACCGGGAAAAAGCTCCCTTGAGGCCAAGAGCCTTCGCCAGCTCGGTGAAATCATACAGACGATCGATCGTGAATCTCGGCATCAAGAGATCGCCCCGCCTTGGCCTGCTCTTCTCAGCAAGGCTAACAAGACGATCGAACAGATCCCGGGTCAGACCGGTCCTGGCGGCCCCATCCGGGAGGACAACCACCATCTCATAACTGCTCTTCTCGTAGGGGAGGACGGCGATCTGGGCGCTATCCGAGGCGCCGTACTGAAACTTGGCGAACACGTGCATCATCGGCACCTGGATGGCCCTGCTAGTTGGCTCGTGAAACAGTCTTGGTTTAGTCTCCGATTTTTCGAAGACCGTCTTCCACCTTCCCTTGAAATGGATGAGGTTCACGAGGCGCAAGTAAACAACCTTGCCTAACGGTGGGACCCTCGCGTCTAAGTTGCCATGGCTCCTCTTAGCGATCCATTCGCCAATCCTCCGCGAACCATCATCAGAGTCGGCAAAACCGAATAGGTCAGCGTCAAACGCCTTCTTGATTGACTTGGCATAGGCTGGTTCCACCGAAAAGCCTCGCCTCAGCCAGGCGGAATTCGAGATGCTGACCGCAACGGTTCCCGCAGCCCTTCCCTCTCTGGGCGCCGCTGCGGCGATCCAGTCCTCGAGCTTTTCGGGTTCCATCGAGGGCAGTGCCAGGAATCGTTGTAGCTCGGTTCGAGTGGTACCCTTGGCTCCCATGTACGCCATCATGACGGCCTGGCTCAGACTGGTCGGTGAGATGGCGATATTGGACTCGGTCCGGGGATCGATCTGCCCCAACACTCTGAACCCGGCCTCGTTGAGAAATGGGGCCGCGATTTTCATGCGGCTCTCCTTCTCCCGTTCACGCTCGGCACTCGCCCTTCCGAAGCGAGGAGTCTCCAAATCACGCATCGCAATGGCAGGGGCTGGAGATGGTGCCTCGTAGAAACCCAATCCCGATCGTGCTCCTTCATTGACTCTGTGTGGCCAGACTCGCTGGTGCGCACAAGCTGCCAGTGTAATTGCACCAATGGTTGCTATCACGCACTGAGCGGGCCACCTCATTCTCCGAGAGTTCACGACATAGCCTCCTGATGGCTCCTTCTCGTTTCTCTTACCCATGGAAGCAAGGGTCTGCCAAATCATAGCAAGCAAGCGTAACTCTTGAACCTCATTTAGAAAAACAAGGGCCCCGGGCAGGTTGCCCGAGGCCCCTTCGCTTTGACGGGAGGACCCTACTTCTTGGTCGACTTGGCCGCCGGCTTCTTGGCGGGCGCCGCCGCGACCAGCTCCTTCTCGGGCTTGGTCGTGACCTTCTCGGTCTTCTCGACCTTCGTCTCGACGGTCGGGATCGGGGTGTTGATGCCCTTGAGCAGCTTCTGCCAGGGGTAGTGCTGGGCCATCGTCCGGTTCTCGTTCGCCACCTGGATGACGAAGTTGGACATGGCATCGACCACCCAGTCGAAGTAGTGCGGGGTGATCGACCAGTAGTCCATGTCCGGCGCCGGGTTCATGAAGTCGATCGCGTAGGGGATGCCGTCGCGCACGGCGAACTCGACCGAGTTCATGTCGTAGCCCAGGGCGTGGTTGATCGTGCGGGCGTCGCGGATCACGCGCTCGCCGAGCTCCTGGCTCATGTGGTTGTGGTCGACGATGTAGCAGCGCTGCTTGGGGTCGTACTTGATCGGCATGATGTTGTCCTTGCCGACGCACAGGCAGCGGATGTACTGGTCGAAGTCGATGAACTCCTGCAACACCATCACGAGCTGAGCCGTCTGGTGGTAGTAGTGGAAGAACTCCTCCGGGCTGTTCACCTTGTAGACGTGCTTCCAGCCGCCGCCGTCATAGGGCTTGAGGAAGGCTGGGAACTTGATGTAGTCGAAGATCTGGTTCCACTCGGTCAGGCACATGTTGCGGTGCGACTCGGGGCGGGTGGTCGGCTTGGGCATCGCCGAAGGCAGGACGACCGTCTTGGGCACCGCGACGCCCAGGCGCTCGACCAGGCAGTTGTCGAAGAACTTGTCGTCGGAGATCCACCAGAACGGGTCGTTGATGACGTACGAGCCCTGGATGACCGCATTCTTGAGGTAGGGCTTGTAGAGCTCGATCTCGTGCGAGATGCGGTCGACCAGGATGTCGTAGCCCGGATGCTCGCCCATCTTGGGGGCGTGGACCTTGGCGAACTCGGCAACGACCTTGCCCTCGCCCTTCTCGTTCACCGCCTTGATGAAGGCGTGGGGGAACGTATCTTCCCAGCCGACCAGGATGCCGACCTTCTTGGGATTCTTGGAATCAGTCTTGATGGTCATATCGTCCTCTTGTGAAAAGGGGGGTTACAGGTAGGTCTGCGCCATTTCGCGCCAGGTGGGCCAATCGTGCTTGTGATGGCCGTGCTCCCAGATGACGTAGTCGTGCCCGACGCCCTTGCGCCAGAGGGACTGCGACAATTCGTAGGTCGCATGCCCCAGGCCGGGCACCTCGCCGTGCTTCGTCGTGGTGAGGATGATCCGCTGCTGCCGGATGCGGTGCAGGTGGTGGGACTCGCCAAGGTTCCACATGTAGGCGAGAGGGCTGTTGAAGTAGCACCGGTCGTCCCAGTAGCCCCGCACGAAGTCGTCGATCCGGTAGTTGCCCGAGAAGGAGAGAATCCGGGCGATCGCCTCCGGATGCCGCAGCCCGAAGTTCATGGCGTGGTAGGCGCCAAAGGAGCAGCCGAAGGTCGAGATGAAGCGGTTCGGGTTCTTGTCGTGGATGAAGGGCACCACCTCGTGGCGGACGTACTGGTCGAACTGGTCGTGGTAGAAGCTGCGCCAGCCGGGATGGGCCCGGTAGTTGTACCAGCTGTGGCGATCGACCGAGTCGACGCACCAGAATTGGACGTGGCCGCGCTCGACCATGGGCCGCACGGCATCCATGATGCCGAAGTCATAGGCCTCGTAGAGGCTGCCGCCCGAGGTAGGGAAGACGATCACGGGGGCGCCGGCGTGGCCGTAGATGGCGAGGGGCATGACGCGGCCGAGGCGCGGACTGTACCAGGAATGACGCTCGAAGTGCATGGGGACCGGGGAAACTCCTTCTCCTAGGGCAGGGATAGGTCGACGAAGCGACCGTGCAGCATGATGGGCTGGCCGTCGGCCCAGATGCTGCATTCGCGAGCCAACAGGTCGATGTGGGCGCGGCACGTCCAGTCGGCGCCCGTCAGGCAGCCACACGGCTCGCCGAAGGCGATGTGGAAGCCCGGGATCTTCTCGTCCTGCAAGAGGTTGCCGGTGAACTCGTGGACGCCGAGGTTGGTGCCGACGGCTATTTCGCCCACCCGGTTGGCGTTGGGGGTCGAGTGGGTGTAGTGCCAGAACTCCTGGGCGATCTCGTCGTTGGGGCAGGTCACCCGCTTGAGGTAGTTCTGCTCGATCTCGACCGAGACGGGCGAGTCCTTGAGGTCGCCGTACTTCTGCGAGAAGTAGTCACCGATGGGCCCGTCCGCCACCCAGATGCCGTTGATCCGCTTGGGGGTGGTGAAGATCTCGCCGCCCGGCAGGTTGCCCCACGCGTCGCGCGAGATGACGCCCGACGTCTTGATCCAGCGGAACTCCGTGGGATCGTGGTCGATCTCGATGTCCGTCCCAGCGGGCGTCGTGACGTGGATCCGGCGCGCGCTTTGCAGGATGCGGCGCAACCCGAGGCTCATCCGGTTGATCGCCTCGAAGTCGGCCCGCATGCCGGTCTGCATGATCTGCGGGGTGATGCCCACCATGTGGCCATAGCGGACCTTCTTGACGGTCGCGAGGTTGATCACCTGGGCCCGCGAGGGCACCTCGCCCGGGCGGGGATTGACCGTGTAGAGGGTCGCGGCGCTCTCGGCCACGGCCATCAGGATCTCGTAGGGCATGTCCACGATCGGCCGATCGCAGTAGTCCTCGACCACGAAGCCCTGGGGGATGCCGTTGGCCCGCGTGATCTCGTCGACCAGGGCGGCGCCGATCGCCTTGCTGTCCTCGTCCGAGATGACGACCACCCGCTCGTTGGGCCGCACCCGCAGACACTGGTGGACGGCATTGGCCGCCCCCTCCCGGAACGATTCCGGGAAGGGGATGGCGGACAGATCGGTGCGAGTCTTAGCCAACGACGTGGCCCTTGAGCAGCTCCTCGGCGCGCTCGATGCCCTTCTGCAGGGCGCCGCTGCGCGGGAACCCGGCCGACATGAGGTCGTCGGCGAGGTGCAGGTCGATGCCGTCGAGCGTGCGGTCGCAGATGTCGTCGACGACCGCCTTGAGGTCGCCGGTCTGCCCATAGACCTTGAGCTGGCGATCGGCATCCGTCCCGCGGTCCAGGATGGTCTGGATGTGCCGCAGGGCCTCGCGGCTGCCCAGCTCGTCCACCACGTCGTCGACGAATTCGAGGAGCTCGCCGATCAAGAGGCGGGTGTGGACCTCTTTGTTCTTGCCGAAGTCGATCAGCTTGCCGTCGAGGCCGTAGCGGTAGGCCCGCCACTTGTTCTCCTCGATCAGGGCGCTCGGGTAGACCCGGAAGGCCATGTTCTGGCTGCGCAGGACGTACAGCTTGGCCACAATGGCCTGGATGAGGGCCGCCAGCGCGATGGTCGTCTTGTAGTCGGTCGGCAAGTCGCAGACCCGGAACTCGATCGTGTTGTAAACCGAGTGAGGCCGCAGGTCCCACCAGATCTTCTTGCCGTTATCGATGCAGTTGGTGCGGATCAGCGTCTGAACGTAGGCGTCGAACTCGGCGTAGGAAGCGAACACCCCGGGGATGCCCGTCCGCGGGAAGTTCTTGAAGATGCTCGAGCGGTGGCTCTTGAGACCCGTCGCCCGACCCAGCCAGAAGGGGCTGCTGCAGCTGATCGCGAGCAGGTGGGGCAGGAAGTAGCGGGCCTGGTTGACCAGGTCGATCGCGAGGTTCTTGTCCTCGATCCCCACGTGGACGTGCATGCCGAAGATCAGGTTGCCGCGGGCCACGTCCTGCAGGTCGTCGACCAGAACCTTGTAGCGGTCCTTATCTGTGATGTCCTGGGTCTTCCAGTCGCTGAAGGGGTGCGTGCCCGAGGCCATGATCCGCAGGCCGTGGCGCTCGGCGAGGCGGGCGATCGCCGCCCGCAGCTGCATGACGTCACGGGCCGCCTCGGAGACGTTGCGGCAGATGTTGGTGCCGACCTCGACGATCGACTGGTGCATCTCGGGCTTGACCCGCTCGCCGAGGATCATCCCGCCCTCTTCGAGCATGACCGAGATGTGGCTGCGCAGCTCGCGGGTCTGGGGATCGATGATCTGGTACTCTTCCTCGATCCCGATGGTTAAGGTGTTCAGCATCTTAGTTGTTCCTCGGGGAGATCACGAAGGTGGGGACGATCCCGCCGCCGCTGGTGACGTTGCAGAGCGCCGTGCCGGAGAGCCGGGTGAGGAAGCCCTCGACCTGGCCCTTCCAGATGAAGGGGTCGAGGTCCACGTTGAGCTGGTCGTAGACGACCCCCTCGCGCACCGTCGGGAAGGGGGCCGAGGCGACCGTGACCTTTTCCTGGACGACGTAGTCGTCACTGGCGATCGCCTTCTCCAGGGCCTGGTCCCATTCGTCGGCACTCGACTCCCAGCCGATGAAGATGCCCTTGCCGCCGTAGTCGTCGTTGGGCTTGAGGACGAGGCGATCGCGGTGCTCGCGGATGAAGGTCGGCAGGTCGATGGCCTTGCCCTGGTAATCCGTCTCGCCCTGGCGCACCTTGCGGGTCCAGGGGATGTGGCGGGCGATGACGCCGCGCTCTTCGTCGTTGAAGAGGGACTGGTTCTGGCCGTCGGTCAACAAGCCAAAAATCATCTTCTTGTGGAGGTACTTGCTGCGGAACGGGTTGATCACGCAGACCTTGCCGTCGCGATAGGCATGGAACAGGGGCTGCACCTCGTCCCAGCGCTGGATGAACTCGTTGGTGAGCACCCGGCGGTACACGAGGTCGATGGGCGTGCCGTCCGAGGCGCGGAGCCTGTCGCCGTCGTAGGTGAGCTTGCGCGGGTCTTCGATGAGCGTCTTGACGCCACGGCCCTCGAAGAAGGCCTTGCACAGCTCGAACTCGTGGTAGGTCGAGACCTCGGCCCAGTCGACGATGGCGACCTGGGGGGAACCCTGGCCACCCCAGGCCTCCCAGGTCTCGAGGATGACCTTGAGGAGCTTGTCGCGGGTGTTGAACGAGCGCACGTCGTACTCGCGCTCGAAGGCCTGCATGACGGGGTGCTGCCGGAACACCTCGGCCATGACCTCGGTGTAGGCGGGCCCCGCCGGGCACTCGGCGTTGAGCTCGACGAACTGCAGGGTGTTCTCGGTCATGAAGGAATCGAAGCGGGCGAGCAGGCTGAACCCGGGGTAGCCCGGATCGACGTCGGCGAGCTCCTGCTCACGGGGAATGAGCCCCAGGTCGGCCTTGAGGCGCGGGCTGCGCGGGATCTCGGCCGAGAGCTTGTCGAGGGCGCTCCAGATGGTTTCGCAGGCGTGGCGGACGGTCTTTTCCTGCTCGGGGCTCAGGAACTGGGCCCGCAGGTACTCGACCGAGACGCGATCGCCGTACATGATGCGGGCGGCCTTGAGCTGGTCGGTGAAGCCCTGGAAATCGCTGGGTTTGAGGTTGGCTTGGTCGACGAGGGCGTGGTAACGGTCAATCGCCTGGTTGATCACGACGCGGCTTCACTCCTAACTGGTCTCGGGGTCGCTGGACGTGGCAAGGAATCGGATGCGGCGGCCGAACCGCGCGCGTGATTGCTATTGTAACGCGGGGGCCGGGTTTTTTCTACTTTTGTGAAGTTGCTCGCTTCCGATCAAGGCCTTGCGCCCCCCGAGGGCCTCGAGGGCGCGAAACGCGTTGACCCTCCGCCAGCGCCCACCGTACAAGGGATCGCAGGACTCCAGCAGGATCCGCTTGAGCTCCTTGGGCTTGAGCTCGGGCCGCAGGGTGCGCATGAGGGCAAGGACCCCCGCCACGTGCGGACTGGCGGCCGAGGTACCACCGAAGCGTCCGTAGTGGATCGGGTGCCCGGTGGGGAAGATGGTCGTGGCGCCCGCGGGGGCGAGCAGGGAGACGTACTCCCAGCGCGGGGACCAGAAGTAGGGGCGATCGCGCCGGTCGCTGGCCCCCACGGCGATGAGGCCGGCGAACTCGGGCAGGGTCTCCCACGTCGCCGGGTAGGTCTTGCGCTCCTTGGGGCCCGCCGCGCAGACCACGGGCACCCCCCGGCGCAGGGCCTCGTAGATGGCGCTGGCGAGCTGGGCCATGGTCTCGTGGGTGAACTCGGGCTCGCCCACGTCGCAGCCCACGCTCAGGTTGAGAACGTCGGCGCCCAGGGCGAGCGCCTTGCGGATGCCCTCGGCGATCTGCGGGGCGCGAACGTTGCCGCTGCGCGGGCGGTTGACCTTGATGGGCAGGATCCGGCAATCGGGCGCGACGCCCCGAAAGCCGTCCCGGAAGCCGCCCTGACCGGCAATGATCCCTGAGACCGCCGTGCCGTGGCCGTTGTCGTCGTTGGAGCTGCGCTGGGGTTCGCACAGGTTGAGACCCCGGAGGACCTTGCCCTGCAGGTCGGGGTGGCGCGGGTCGACCCCGGTGTCCAGGACGGCCACCGTCACCCCGGGGTCCCCGGTCGTGATCCGCCAGGCGCGGGGCGCATCAATCTGCTGGAGGGACCATTGCCAACGATCTCGGCTCATCCCAGCATTCTACCAAGCCGTTAGCCTGGAGCCAAGCGGTTTCTAGGCGACCGGTTGTTTGACCTTGGCCCAGTCGGCCAGGAACTTCTCGATCCCCACGTCCGTGAGCGGGTGGTGGTAGAGCTGCTTCATAACCTTGAAGGGCATCGTGGCCACGTCGGCGCCCAGCCGGGCCGCGGTCGTGACGTGCATGGGGTGGCGCACCGAGGCGACCAGGATCTGGGTCTCGAAGTCGTAGTTGGAGAAGATCTCGACGATCTCGGAGATCAAGGCCATGCCGTCCTGGCCCTCGTCGTCCAAGCGACCGACGAACGGAGAGATGTAGGTCGCGCCAGCCCGGGCGGCCAGGAGGGCCTGGTTCGCCGAGAAGACGAGCGTCACGTTGGTGCGGATGCCCTCGGCCTTGAAGACCTTGGCCGCCTTGAGGCCCTCGATGGTCATCGGCAGCTTGACGATCACGTTGGGGTGCCAGGCGGCGAACTCGCGGCCCTCGCGGATCATGCCCTCGGCATCCAGACTGACGGCCTCGGCGCTGATCGGCCCGTCGACGATGGTGCAGATCTCGTGGATAACCTGCTTGAAGTCCCGCCCCTCCTTGGCGATCAGGGACGGGTTGGTGGTCACCCCGTCGACCTGGCCCCAGCTCGCGGCTTCGCGGATCTCGTCGAGGTTGGCGGTATCGAGAAAGAACTTCATCGGGTCCTCCGTGCGCGGGCGAAAACGCTCCATTCTAGCCGATCACCGGGCCAGCCGCACCTGGTAGGATCCTTAGGGGGAAGGAGGAGCGATGGCGATCAGCCAGCTAGGTAAGCTCGTGGCCCTCATGGGGGTCCTGCTGCTGGTCGGCGGCGGTCTCTTGATGCTGGCCGGTCGCTTCGGAATGACTCGCCTGCCGGGCGACCTCGTCTTCGCGGGGCGCCACTGGAAGGTCTACTTCCCGCTCGCGAGCTCAATCCTGGTGAGCCTGGTGCTCACCCTCCTGCTCAACCTGTTGCTCCGCTTATTTCGGTAGGGATCAATAGGTCCCGGGGCTCGAGTAGCCACCACCGACCGTGCCACCATAACCCGACGAGCTGCCGCCGTGCGGATCGAAGCCGCCGTTGTCCGCCTGGACCGAGACGGTCGCGCCGTCGAGGAACCAGGACGTGCTCGTGAAGGTGAGATTCTGCTGGGCGTTGGGCGCCAGCGTCACGCTCTTGGTCTGGGGTTGCTCTGAAGCCGCCACGCCCTTCTTGGTGAAGGTCACCTGGACCGTGCCGGTCAGGGTGATGGGCGAGGGATTGGACACGGTGATGGTGGCCGTGCACTTGCCGAGGCCGAGGAGGGCCTTCTTGACGTTGGCGACAGAAGCCAAGAGTTGGGCGTTGACCGGCTTGGGAGGCGGCGGGGTAGGCGTCGCCTGGGCGATCACGGGGGTCGGGGTGCTGGTCTTGAGCTTGCTGGACTGGTTGACGACGCTCGGATCGACCAGGGTCGCGGTGCCGCCGCAGCCGGCCATCGCGACGATCAGGGCGATCGCCACCAACATCCCCGAAGCCACTCGCGCCTTCCGCATGGTCCGACTCCTCCGATCCTTACCGGACTTATCGGGAGCAGGCGGAGGGAGTGGGTAAAATCCTGCTTAACTTTGCCTAGCGATCGATTTAAGTTACTTCAGGCGCAGCCCCACCCGCCGGAAGGCTTCCCGGACGGGCTCATAGTCGGCCGGATTGGCCGCTGCGAAGCCATCGACGTGATACAGGGCCTTGATCCGGGCTCGCCCGGCCGGGGTCGAGGAGAGGCTCAGGAAGGCCTTCTTGATCGAGGATGACAGGGCCGAATCGAGGTCCCGGCGCACGGCGAGGGTGTCGGCCGGAATCGGCGGGGTGATCCCCAGGATCCGGATCTTGGCGCGCTCCCGCGGGGATTTGAGGAACATGTTCCAGGCGCTGTTCTTGCCCTGCAAATCATTGCAATAGGCCGCCCCAGCGTCGACCCGGCCCTTGGCCACGGCGAGCGCGACGGCATCGTGGGTGCCGGCGTAGATGACCTGGCGCAGATCCCGGTCCGGATTGACCCCGGCCTTGAGCATGAGCACCTTGGGGAACACGCACCCCGAGGTCGAGGACACGTCCACGAAGGCGAAGGAATGGCCCTTCAGGTCCTTGATCGACTTGATGCCCGAATCGACCCGCGTGAAGATCGCCCCGTAGTAGGTCGATCGCCCGTTGAACTGGCTCTTGAGGATGACCTGGGCGTTGGCATTCTTTTCGGCCAGGACGTAGGCCGCCGGGGCCAGGAAGGCGATGTCGACCTTGCCGGCCTTCATGGCCTCGATCACGCCGGCGTAGTCGGTCGCGACGTAGGCCTGCACCTGCTTGCCGGTCGACTTGCTCAGGAACTCGGTCATCGGCGCGACCACCCGGGCCATGTCCTGCGGGTTCTCCCAGGGGGTGAAGCCCACGTGCAGGGTCCTGGGGGTGTAGGCGAGGGCAGGAGCCGCCATGGTGACCGCGATGGCGGCACTCAACAGGGTCAAGACTGGCTTGTTCATCGGGATTCCTTCCAGGCGAGCCGCGGCACCCGGCCATTCTACACCTAGCGCTGGAAATCTCGGAGCATCTCAAGCTCCGAAGGCCCCGATCAGGTGCCGGATCCGAGCATGGCCACGGACAGGTAGGGTCACCTCGACTACATCGAAGCGGATGGGCACGTCGACCGAGGCCACCCGGGTCAGGTAGATGAGGGCCATGCGGATCATCTTCTGCTGCTTGAAGGGGGTGACGGCCTCGGCGCCCAGGCCGTAGCGCTCGGTGCGCCGGGTCTTGACCTCGACGAAGACCCAGCTCGCCCCATCGCGCGCCACCAGGTCGATCTCGCCCCATCGGGTCCGCGCGTTGCGTGCTACAATCGCGTAGCCGGCCTGCTCGAGATACGCCGCGGCCAGGTTTTCGCCCTCACGAGCCAGCCTCAACCTGCGGGTCGCCAACGTCTTGTCCATGACCGCCTCCTCGTCCCCCGACCGATCGCCACGCCCCCTGTGGCCATGGCTGCCGCTCGCCCTTCTGGTGCTGCTCGTCCCGGTCGGGATGATGGGCCTCCGGATCGGGGCTGTTGACATACCGACGATCAATCTTCTGGATATTATCACGGGACAGGGTCGGGAGACCACCTGGGGGACGATCCTCTACGACATCCGCCTTCCGAGGGTCCTGCTCGCCCTGGTCGCCGGAGCGGGCCTTTCGGCTGCCGGCGCCACCTGGCAAGGACTGCTGCGCAACCCGCTCGCGGACCCCTACCTCATCGGGGTATCGGCCGGTGGGGCGCTGGGAGCGGCGATCGCCCTCTTCCTCGGCGAGCACCTGCCCTTCGGAGGCGGGGGGATCCCGGTTTGTGCCTTCCTGGGCTCCTTGGCAGCGGTGGGCGTCATCTACGGCCTCGCCGGGCCTGGCCGCGGCGTGTCGATGGAGCGCCTGTTGCTGGTCGGCGTGGCGCTGGGATCCTTCCTATCCGCCCTGCTCAGCCTCATCCTGTTCAGCCACGCCGACTCGATGGGCAACCTCTACCTGTGGATGCTGGGCGGCTTCGCGGGGCGCGGGTGGAGCGATCTGCTGGACGCCCTCCCGTTCCTTGCCCTCGGGCTCGGGCTCATCCTGAGCCAGTTACGGCACCTCAACGTCCTGCAGCTCGGATCGGAGCGCGCGCGCAGCCTGGGAGTGGACACCCGCCGCAGCCACGGCCTCCTGCTCGTCGGAGCGACGCTCGTGACGGCATCCATCGTCGCGACCTGCGGGATGATCGGCTTCGTCGGCCTGGTGGTTCCCCACGTGGCGCGGCTCCTGGTCGGACCGGACCAGCGTCGCCTGCTCCCGACGGCCTGCCTGCTCGGGGCCAACCTGCTGGTGGTGGCCGATCTCGTCGCCCGCACCGTCTGGGCCCCGGTCGAGGTGCCCGTCGGTGTGCTGACGGCCATGCTGGGAGCCCCGTTCTTCCTGCACCTGATTCGCCGGAGGGGCCGTGGAGCTTGAAGTCGACAAGCTTTCGGCGGGGTACGGGAGCCCCGTGTTTTCGGACGTCTCGTTCGGGCTGGGCGCCGGGGAGTTCGTCGGCCTGATCGGGCCCAACGGGGCCGGGAAATCGACCCTCCTCCGCACCATGGCGGGCGCCCTGCCGGCGACGCTCGGAGTAGTGAGACTGGGCGATCGCCCCCTATCAGCCTACAAGCCTCGCGAGCTGGCCCGCCGACTGGCCCATTTGCCGCAACTGCCCCCCGATGATGGAGGTTTCACGGTCGAGGAGCTCGTCATGCTCGGCCGACACCCGCACCAGGCGGCGTGGGGCGGGGAGACGGAGGGCGATCGAGCGGCCGTCGCCCGCGCCATGGAAACCATGGGCGTGGCCGCGTGGCGCCATCGGCTCATGGGTAGCTTGTCGGGCGGTGAGCGGCAGCGGGTTCGCCTCGCACAGGCCCTCGCCCAGGAGCCACGGGTCCTCCTGCTCGACGAGCCGGCTGCCTGGGCCGATCTGCGGCTGCAAATCGAGCTGATGGCCCTCCTGTCCCGGCTGGCCCGTGGCGGGCTCTCCGTGTTCGCGGTCCTGCACGACCTCAACCACGCCGCCCAATTCTGCGATCGCCTCTTGCTGCTGTACGATGGGGGTCTGCGCGGAGAGGGCCCTCCGCGCAGGGTCCTCACGGCCGAGGCCATCCGTGCCGCCTATGGGGTAGGAGTTCACGTCCTGGCCCATCCCGACTCCGGGGCTCCGCTGCTCGTCCCGTTTGGGGGGCCGGAGCACGGGAACAGCGAAAACGATCGACCATGTTGACTTGGCAACCTGGCAACCCTCCCATATCCTGGTCCCCTGTGAGCTCCTTCCAAGACTGTTCCTTCGAGCCGACACGTCGGCCACACAGAGGTCACATGCCTGGTTTTGGAAGGTGCTCAGAACCTGCGGGTCCTCGGAGTCGTCTCGGGTAGGGGTTCGGATCCGCCGTTAGCAGAAAGGACGCCAGGGATGCTCCACCTTCGCTCCACCGCCGCCGCGATCGCCCTCGTGGTCACCCTCGCGGGACCCGCCTTCGCCACGGACACCAGCAAAGAAGAGCTCAAGCAGCTCCAGGACGCCACGGACAAGGCGCCGACGAGCCCGGACGCCCACTTCGACCTGGCCATGGGGTACGCCCGGACCATCAAGCTGGAAACAGCCTATGCCGAGCTGCGCAAGGTCGCCGACCTCGACCCCCGCTACGCGGACAAGGTCGTTACCAAGTACGAGCCCCTGTTCAAGTCCAACCCCAAGAACGTCGAGGCGGCCTTCCGGCTTGCGTTCGGCTACTACTTCAAGGGCCTGAACGCTCAGCAGGATGCCGACACTCTTGCAAAGACGGACAAGGCCAAGGCCGACGCCGCCTCGCAGGATGCCACCAAGTACAAGGCCCAGGCGCGCCAGGCCTTCCAGGCCATCGTCGAGGCCGATCCCAAGTACGTGTGGGGCTACAACTACCTGGGCTACATGATCGCCGAAAGCGGGGACCTCGACCAGGGCGAAGCCACCTGGCGCAAGGCCATCGGCGTCGAGGACAACGCCGTGTCCCACTTCCTCTTGGGTCAGGCCCTCATGAAGCAGGGCAGGATCCCGGAAGGGGCGCTCGAGACGGCGACCGCCATGCGGATGCGAGGCCTTAACCCTTGATCTAGTGCAGGCCGAAGGCCCTCATGACCCCCCAGACCGTTACCACGCCGGCCAGGAGCAGGACCCCGGTCAGGGCATGCTTGGCGGCATGGGCCTCGGGGATGAGGTCGGAAGCCGCCACGTAGAGGAAGCTGCCCGCCGCGATGGCCAGCATGGTTCCGATGGCATCCTGCTTGAGGCCGTGGGTGGCGAGCACGGCGATCGCCCCGCCCACCGGGGTCGCCAGCGCCACCAGGCCGGCATAGAGGGCCGCGCGGCGGACCGGGTAGCCGGCGTGAAGCATGATGGAGGTGACGGCGATTCCCTGTGGGACCTCGTGAGCCAGGAGCCCCATGGTGGTGACCAGGCCCAGCGCCGGGCTCACCTCGAAGCCGACCCCGATCACGAGCCCGTCGATCAGGGCGTGGAACGACATCCCGAGGAAGGCGACCAGCCCCATCGGATGGTGGTGCTCGATGTGCTGGTGGCTGTGGTAGTGGAGGATGTTCTCGAGGAAGTAAAAGGCGATGAAGCTCGCGAGCACCCAGGGGAAGATCGGGCCGTGAGCCATCTCGGCCGCCTCGGGCAGCAGATCGAAGAAGGCGACCGCCAGGAGCGTGCCAGCGGCGAAGCTGATGATGAGGGGCATGAACTGGCGGAGCCAGGCCTCCCCCTTGACGATGAGGGCCATGCCGGCGAAGCTGCCGAAACCGGCCAGGAGGCTGTACTGCAGGGCGTTGACGAGGACGGGGTTCATTGGGGCCTGTTTCGTTGGTTGTCTTGAGCGGCGAATCGTGGTATCTTACACCCTATCGGGACGTAGCGCAGCTTGGTAGCGCACCTCGTTCGGGACGAGGGGGCCGCAGGTTCGAATCCTGTCGTCCCGACTGCTGGGGGGCTTGGCCCCCCTTTTGCTTGAGGTTCGGTTCTTGAAGCTCGCCCTCGCGTTCGGTTGCTTGCTGCTCATGATCGCTGGCCTGTTCGATCTCGAGCCGTTCCGGCCGCGCGCCGGGCGCGTCCAGGCCCTCAAGCGGCGAGGTTCCGCCGGGCGGGCTGCCCGCCACTGATGCCTCGGCCAGTCTCCATCCCCTACCACCTCGAAACCGAGCGTCTCGTCCTGCGTTGCTACGATCCCGAGGACGCTCCGGCCGTCTTCGCGGCCGTCAACGAGAGCCGCGCCTTTCTGATGCGCTACCTGCCCTGGCCGGAGACGGCCCACCTGACTCTGGCCGCGTCGGAGGCCTCCATGCGCGAAAAGCGGGGCCGATACGACCTCCTCCAGGACCTCACGATGGGCATGTTCCACCGCGCTGATGGCCGACTGGTCGGTGGCACCGGCCTCCACGCGGTGGGACACTCGGTGATCGACTGGGATCTGGGGCTGCTCCAGATCGGCTACTGGCTCCATGTCAATGAGACAGGAAACGGATATGTCACGGAAGCAGCACGCGAGCTGACGCGCTTCGCCTTCGAAGACCTCGGGGCCGAGAAGGTCGAAATTCGCGCGCAGCCCGACAATGCTCCCAGCCGAGCAGTCGCGGAGCGGCTGGGTTACCAGCTCGAAGGGGTCCTGCGCCGCGTTGCCCGGCAAGGCGGAGTCATGCGCGACCTCGCCGTGTACGGCATGACCCGCCCGGACTTCCTGGAGCGGCCGAGGGGTTAACCCGCCTGGCGATCGCGGTACAACTCCCTGGGTCAGCTCCATCGAAGGACACAGGTATGTCGGCGGGTTTCTGGAGGCGATTGCCGAGCATGGCGGCCACGGCCGCCCTCGTCGCCTGCGCTCCGATCCCGTCCAGCCCAACGCCCCCGGCGGCGCGCGCCATCACCGGGACGGTCCGCCTCGAGGTGGTGGGGGCCCAGAGCGGCATCACCGTGACCCTTTCGGGTCCTGGCGGGTCCCAGACCTCCCAGACCGACGCCAACGGCCAGTACAAATTCTCCAACCTCAACCCGGGGACCTACCAGGTCACGGCCCACATCGACAAGTACTTCGACCAGTCGACCACCGTGAACCTGCTGCCAGACGGCGGCCAGGCCGCCCCACTCACCCTGGCGAACCATCAGGTCATCCTGGCCGACACGACGATGCTCGGCCGCTCCAACATGGTGCTCACGCCGGACGGGGGGGCGCTGGCCTACGTCCAGGGCTCTCAGGTCATGAAGGTCTCGACGACGGGCGGTAGCCCGAGCGTGGTGTGCTCGCTGCCCCTCAATCCGGGCGAGTCGGTGGCGTGGATCGACTGGTCCGCGACCAACAATCGCCTTCTATTCGCGCGCAACGCGAGCCCCTCGTTCGAGATCGATGCCATCAAGCCGGATGGGACGGGCACCCAGCGCTGGGTATCCGGCACCACCTACGCCCTCACGACGCCCGTCTGGTCTCCGGCCGCCGACAAGGTGGCCTACCTGCGCGATCGCACCACCCAGATCGACGCCTCGGGCTCGGGGCACGTCGATCTCCTCGTAACGGATGCGAGCGGCTCGACCCAGAACGTCGAGACCAACCCGATCAACCCCATCTACCAGGGGATCGAGCCCCTGCAGTGGAACCGGTTCGGCCTGCTCTACCACCGGGCGATGACCTGCAACACCATCAGCTACAAGGTCGATCCCGACAACAACAAGCCCGTTCCGGTACGCCAGGCGGGGGACGGCATCTACTTCTTCACGGACATCGCGACGGACCCGATCAAGGTCTTCTACTACAGTTACGAGGGGCACTGCTGGTCGCTGGACGGCCAATCGATCCTGATCGGGATCGGGGGGTCGGTGCGTCGGAGGGCCGTCAACTATCCCGGCGACTACCGCTCGGGCACCGTCACGGTCGGCAACACCCGCTACGACGACAAGCGGTGCTTCACGCTGGGGCCGGATGGCACGCTGTACTTCATCAGCCCGGCGGGAATCGAGCGGATGAGCTTGCTCGGATAGGCCGCATAAGCGAAGCCTTGGCGGAGCCCCCGCCCCCTGCCCCCGCCCCAAGGGGGTGGGGGACTTTCCCGACGCTGGACGCGCAGGAAAGGGGTGCGCTGAAGCGCGCGCCGGCCCACCAGCTTTGATTGCCGCGCAGCGCCGGCCATCTTCCCCCACCCCCATGGGGCGGGGGTCAGGGGGCGGGGGCTCCGCCAAGGCCGCACTCAGGACCGATCAGTTATTCGGTGCCCCGTTCGCGATCCACTGGCGGATCGTCGCGATCGTGGTGGCGTCCAGCGGGACGCCGTTCTGGGGCATCTGGGACCCGTAGCCACTCTTGGGATGGTTGAGCTTGATCAAGAGGAAGCTGTGGTCCGGATCCCCGGGCTTGACCCGCTGCAACCCGTCGGCTCGCGCCTGATCGTTGTCGGGGGCCACCCCGACCAGCTGAGCATAGCCCTTGCTCGGCTCCAGCACCAGGTTTCCGCGCATCGCGAACGAGCTGTGGCACGACGAGGTCGAGCACCCGATGAACACGTTAGAAGAGAGCCACGAGTAGGTCGGGCTCTGGGTCGGGGCGTTGGCCGCCGGACAGCCGACCAGGCAAGACCAGCCGAAGAGGGCACCAGCGAGGAGGGTGGGCTTGAAGCCTGGCATCGAATCCCCCATGATTGCGGAACCGAACCGGTCCTGCTCGGGATTGTACCCCGTCCCGTGGCGGGATCGGAGGGCCGCCAGCAAGCTTCCGCCCCGACTCTCGTGCAGGGGGACCAAACGCGCCACGGCGACGAGAGGCCAGGATGGAGGGGTGGAGAGGGGGAGGAACCATGAACGCGTGGAGCAAGACGCTTCTGCTGGGGGGCGTCGTGATGGCGGCGGTCTGGTTGCTCAGGCGCTCAAGCCCCCCTCCGAGGCGGCCCCAACCCCTTCGTGCCCCCAAAGAGCGCCACCGGCTGGAATCCTATGACTGAAGCCAGGAGGTATCATCCAGGTACCATGATTTACCTCGATCACGCTGCCACGACTCCGGTCCGACCCGAGGTGCGGTCGGCCATGGCCGACGCACTCGAGACCTGCTGGGGCAACCCCAGCAGCCTGCACCTCGCGGGCACGCGGGCCCGCGAGGCAATCGAGCTCGCCCGCGAGCGGGTGGCGGCCCTGGTCGGGGCAACCCCGGCCGAAGTCGTCTTCACCTCCGGGGGGACCGAGGCCAACAACCTGGCCCTGCGCGGGGTCATGCGGGCCATGCGGGGTCGCGGGCGGCACCTGATCACGACCGCCATCGAGCACTCGGCCGTCCTGAAGACCGCCGAGGACCTGGCCGCCCAAGGCGACGAGGTGACGGTCGTCGGGGTGGACTCGTCTGGTGTGGTCGATCCCGAGGCGATCGCCCGGGCCATCCGCCCCGACACCGTGCTCGTGAGCGTCATGCACGCCAACAACGAGGTCGGCACCCTGCAGCCCATCGAGGCGATCGCCCAACTCTGCCGCGAGCGTGGCCCCTATTTCCACACCGACGCCGTGCAGACGGCCGGCAAGATCCCCCTCTCGATGGCGGCCCAGAACATCGACCTGTTGAGCCTCTCGGCCCACAAGATCTACGGGCCAAAGGGGGCCGGGGCCCTTGTCATCGGCTCGGACGTGCCCCTGCGGGCCGTGCTGACCGGAGGCTCCCACGAGCGGGGCCTGCGTGCCGGGACCGAGAACGTGAGCGGGATTGTGGGTTTGGGACTGGCGGCCGAGCTCGCCCGGTTCGAGCTCGAGGCCGAGCGGGACCGCCTCGCACCGCTGGCCCGACGCCTGCGCGAGGGGTTGCTCGGCGCGATTCCCGGCGCCCGTCTCACCGGCGACCCCGAGCGCCGCCTGTTCACCCACGTCCATCTGATCCTGCCCGACGTGGCCGGCGACGAGCTCTTGCGCGAGCTCGATCGGCACGGCCTCGCCGCGAGCGCAGGTTCGGCCTGCCGCTCGCACAGCCAGGCCCCTTCTCACGTCCTGCAGGCCATGGGCCTCGTGGCGGACGGATCGCTGGGCTCCCTGCGCCTCACCTTGGGCAAACTCACGACCTCCGAGCAGATCGGGGAGGCGATCGCCCTGATCTCCCGCGCCGTCGCCACCCCACGGGATCGGACGCGAACCGGTTCCGTTTGAGTGATCGCCTGCTTTACAGGCGTCTGAACGGCTCTTATAATGGGCAACCGGGGCTGCTGCGCCCGGACCGAAGCGGGGTTGCGAGGAGGAACAGATGGAACGGAGATCGGCGTCCGGCCTGGAGATCCTGGGGGCCATGCTCCTGGGCGCGGCGGGTGGCTTCGCGCTGGGGCTGCTCTTGGCTCCGCAGTCGGGCTCGCGCACCCGCGAACAGCTCGCGGAGAATCTGGGGGACGTCTCCCTGCGCGCGAGCGAGCTCGCCGAGAACGTCAAGGGCAACACCGAGAGCCTGATCAACACCACCCGCACGACGATCGAAGAAAAGCTCAACCTCTTGAGCGAGGCGGTCGAGGCAGGACGCAAGGCGGCGGCCTACAAGCGCGAAGAATTGATCGAGGGCGAAGAGCCCAGCCCCGGTGAAGCCTAGTAGGAGGATCCCGTGAGCGCGAACCGCCACCTCAAGTTCTACGCCACCGCCCTGATCGGGACCGCCATCGGGACGGCCGCAGGCTTGCTGCTGGCTCCCAAGACGGGCGAGGATACCCGCAAGACCCTGCGCCGCATGGCCGGCGAGCTCAGCGAACAGTTCCCCTCCATGCACGAGCTGCGCCTGCGCGGCCGCCAGGTCCTCGCCGGTGCCCCCGGGCTGCTCGCCGCGCGCCGTCGTCGCAACAACGCCGTCATCCAGCTCTACCGGGAAAAGGAAGAGTAGGGTTTCAGCCGTCTCTGCCGCCCCGGGAGCCGTCCCGGGGCGGTTTTTGCGCGTGGTAAGATGAGTGCTTGCCGACGCCCCCATAGAAAGGGATCCACCCATGTCGCTCAGCGGACACGAGATTCGAGACCGGTACCTCGCCTTCTTCAAGGACAGGGGCCATGCCCACCTGCCCAGCTCCTCGCTCGTGCCCAAGAACGACCCGACGGTCCTGCTCACCACGGCCGGCATGCTGCAGTTCAAGCCGATCTTCATGGGGGTCGAGGCGGCGCCCAACCCGCCGCGGGCGACGACCGTTCAGAAGTGCTTCCGCACGACCGACCTCGACAACGTCGGCCGCACGGCGCGGCACCACACCTTCTTCCAGATGCTCGGCAACTTCTCCTTCGGCGACTATTTCAAGGCCGAGGCGATCGCCTACGCCTGGGAGTTCCTGACGGGCGTCCTGCAGCTGCCCAAGGACAAGCTCTGGATCTCAGTCTTCGAGACGGACGAGGAGGCGATCGGGATCTGGCGGGACCAGATCGGCATCCCGGCCGAGCGCATCGTCCGCATGGGCGAGGACTCCAACTTCTGGGCGGCGGGCCCCACCGGTCCGTGCGGTCCCTGCTCGGAGATCTACTACGACCTGGGCCCCGCGGCGGGCAACGGCAAGGCCGACGCCATCCTGGGCGAGGACGACGACCGCTACCTCGAGATCTGGAACCTCGTCTTCATGGAGTTCAACCGGGACGAGGAGGGTCGGCTCACGCCCCTGCCCGCCAAGAACATCGACACCGGAATGGGCCTCGAGCGCATCGCGAGCGTCATGCAGGGGGTGCCGACCAACTACGACACCGACCTGGTAAAGCCGATCGTCGAACGGGCGGCGGCGATCGCCGGCCTCACCTACCCCGCGGGCGGCGAGAAGGACGTGTCCTTTAAGGTCATCGCCGACCACCTCCGGGGCTCGGTGTTCCTCATCGGCGACGGGGTCGTCCCGTCCAACGAGGGGCGCGGCTACGTCCTGCGCCGGATCATGCGGCGAGCCATCCGGCACGGCAAGCTGCTCGGCATCCAGCGGCCCTTCCTCGCTGAGCTCGGCGAGCTGATCATCGACCATTACTCCTACTACCCCGAGCTGCCCGCGCAGCGGAACTTCATCCTGGACAGCCTGACCGCCGAGGAGGGCCGCTTCAACCAGACGATCGACCGGGGCACCCAACTGCTCCACAACGCCTTCGACACCCTGGGGGCCGACCACAAGGTCATCGCGGGCGAGACGGCCTTCGAGCTCTACGACACCTACGGGTTCCCCTTCGAACTGACGGTCGAACTCGCGGCCGAGCGCGGCTACTCGGTCGACGAAACCGGCTTCCATGCGGCCATGGAGCAGCAGCGCGAGCGCGCCCGCAAGGCCCGGGAAGAAGCCGGCGTCACCTTCAAGGCCGTCGAGCTGCAGACCAAGGAGGCGACCCCCTTCAAGGGCTACGAGTCGCTCTTCGAGACCGTCGCGGTCAAGGAGGTCTTCCAGGACCCGAGCGGCCGCACGGGCGTCGTCCTCGACCACACGCCGTTCTACGCCGAATCTGGCGGCCAGGTGGGAGACCAGGGCTGGCTCGGCGAGGCCCACGTCGTCGACACCCAGAAGATGGGGGCGACGATCGTGCACCTCCTGGCACCGGACGCGGTCGCGCCCAAGGTGGGCGATCGCCTCACCGCCAAGGTCGACGCCGAACGGCGCCATGAAACCATGCGCCACCACACGGCGACCCACCTCTTGCATGCGGCGCTCAAGCAGGTCCTGGGCCCGCAGGTCAACCAGGCAGGCTCGCTGGTCGCGCCGGACGAGCTGCGCTTCGACTTCACCTTCGCCCGGGCCGTGACCTCCGAGGAGATCGCGAAGGTCGAGGACCTGGTCAACGGGCAGATCTTCGAGAATCGGGAGGTTTCGCACCTGCAGATGTCCCTCTCGGAGGCCCAGTCGAGCGGGGCCATGGCCCTCTTCGGCGAAAAGTACGGCGACACGGTCCGCGTGATCGACGTGCCGGGCTTCAGCAAGGAGCTGTGCGGGGGCACGCACGTCCACGCGACCGGGACGATCGGGACCTTCAAGGTCGTGCGCGAGGAAGGCATCGCGGCGGGCATCCGCCGGATCACGGCCGTGGCCGGGATGGCGGCCCTGCGCTACTTCCGGCGTCAGGCCGAGGCGGTGACCACGGTCGGGACGATCCTCAAGGCAAGCGCCGAGGAGCTGCCCGAGCGCATCGAGCGCCTGCAGGACAGGATCAAGGCCGGTGACAACGAGATCAAGGCCCTGAAGACGCGTCTCGCGATCGCCCAGACCGATCGCCTGGTCGATGAGGCCCAGTCCATGGGCGTGTTCCGCTTGATCCACGCCGTGGTGCCGGGCATGACCCCGGACGGGCTCAAGGGGGCGGCCGAGCACCTGCGCGACAAGCTCAAGAGCGGTATCGTCGTGCTCGGCACGGTCGACGAGGGCAAGGTCTCGGTGGTCGCGGCGGCCTCGGACGACCTGGTCAAGGACGGGGCGAACGCCGGCAAGCTCGTCAACGCCGTGCTCACGGCCGTGGGCGGCAAGGGCGGAGGCAAACCCCAGCTGGCTCAAGGAGGCGGCGGGGATCCGGCTAAGCTCGGGACGGCGATCGCCCAGGTGCCCGAGCTGGTGCGGCAGCAGGTGCCGGTGAAGGCCTGATCAGGCCTTCACCGGAGAGACGGGAGCCGATTTGGTTCAGATGGGGACGGATAGGGGATCCGTGACCTCGACCCGCTCGACGGTCGCGAACACGTCGCCCAGGAAGCGCTGGGCCGACACGGCGAATTCGTCCGGGTCGCCGCTCACGAGCCCCTGGTGAATCGGCGCGGGGTCGTTACCGAGTAACCCGTGCTGCGTCAGGATGGCACGCAGGCTCGCGATCGCCTCCTCGGCCGGATCCACCAGCCGGATGCCCTCGCCGAGCACCTCGGAGATGACCCGCCCCAGGAACGGGAAGTGCGTGCAGCCCAGCACCAGGGCGTCCAGCGGCACGTCGAAGAAGGGCCGCAGGCTCTCGAAGACGGTCGCCTCGACCTCTTCTCCTTCCCAGTTGCCCGCCTCGATGAGGGGCACGAAGGCCGGACAGCCCAGCGGGAAGACCTGGCAGTCGGGGGCGATCGCCTCGATGGCCTTGAGGTGCGCCCCGCTGCGGATGGTCGCCTCGGTCGCAATCACGCCGATCCGCCGACCGTTGGCCACGGCCGCCCGGGCCCCAGCCTCGATCAGGCCCACGATGGGAACCGGACACTGGGGCGCCAGCTGGGGGAGGGCGATCGCCGAACTGGTGTTGCAGGCCACCACCACGGCCTTGACCTCGGAGGCCAAGAGGTGGCTCAGGATCTCGCGGTTGAAGGCGAGCAGCTCGGACTCCGACCGCCCCCCGTAGGGCACGCGGGCGGTATCGCCGAAGTAGCGGATGGATTCGTGGGGGAGCTGCCGGAAGACTTCGCGGGCCACGCTCAGGCCGCCCAGACCGGAATCATAGAGCCCAATGGGCGCGCTGGCTGACAACAGGGTGGCTTCCTCGCGGCAACATAACAACGGTCAAGCTCAGTTTATCACCTTGTTTGCCTGCCGCCAATACGGCCCTGGCGCGGTCCCTTCGCTTGAAAGCGGTGGAGAATTGGGGTACGATGCACCAGCCTGTCATCATCTAGCCATCGCCCATCCGGACGCGGCCACCCCTTCGGAGGATTCCATGGAAACGCTGACCACGCTGTCGCAGGAAGAGTTGCAGCACCTCGTGGCCGTCTCGACCAAGATTCCGCCCTCCACCAACCTCGAGTACGTGACCAACGGCCTCAAGGAGGCCCTCGCTCAAGAGGCGACCAACATCGAGGCCGCCCTGTGGTGGCCCACCCCCGAAGGCTTCGTCCCCCTCACCTCGGGCGCTTCCGACGCCTTCGACGCCTACGTGAACAGCCACGAGATCGAGGAGGTTTCGCTCGAGTCCAACGACTTCACGGCGATCGAAGGGGGCTACCGGCAGGGCCTCGTGGCCAACCGCCAGACCTTCGGTCAGCTCTTGCTCGCGGGCGATTCGAGCCGCGAGGAGTTCATCCGGGCCCTCTCGAGCGTGGTTGCGTCCCCGCTGGGCCTGATCGCCCTCTCGTTGCAACTGGGCGAAGAGGTCGCCAAGCGTACCTCGACCGACAAGCTGACGGGCCTCTGGAACCGCCAGTACTTCAACGAACGCTTCCGCGAAGAGTGCGAGCGCCTCGTGCGGTCCAAGGAGACGGGGGCGATCGCCCTGGTCAGCCTCGACAACTTCTCGGCCCTGGCGCGTACGATGGCGACCGACGAGCAGAACGCCCTGTTCGCCCAGGTCGGCCAGGCCGTCCGCCAGGTGATCCGTCAGACGGACTGGGGCGTGCGCTGGGACAACTTCGACCTGCTCTTCTACTTCCCGAGCACCTCGGCCGAGGCGGCCGTCGAGGTCCTCAAGCGTCTCGCGCGCAAGCTGCTCTCCATCTCGCCTATCCTCGAGCCGCTCACGGGTGTGAGCTCGACCGTCGAGACGACCAGCCCGCGCGCCCTCATCCAGCTCGCCACCCGCCGGCTGGACCTCGCCCGCAAGGATGGCGGCCGCCGGGTGATCTGTTTCGCCACGCCCGGGGGAGGCCTGCAATTCTACCGGGAAGCCGAAGCCTAAGAGCATCCGACAAGACCAGGCATGTTACCTCTGTTTGGCCGACGTGTCGGCTTGATGGAACAGTCTTGCCGAACGCTCTAGCCACCGTCGTCGGCCAGCCGCGCGCCACGCGGCTGTTGACGGCGAGCCTCGCCGCCCCCCACCACGCCTACCTGTTCGCCGGCCCGCCGCACGTCGGCAAGACGACGGCGGCGATCGCCTTCGCCCAGGCCCTCAACTGCCCTGACCATGGCTGCCTGGACTGCCTGGAGTGCCGCACCATCGCCCACTCCAACCACCCCGACGTGCGGGTGATCTCCCTCCGGGACAAGCGGAAGGCGGACGAAGAGAAGGCCGCCGCCAAACCGGACGGCGCCAAGAAGAAGGCGGAAAGGACGGTCATCGGGGTCGACGAGGTGCGCGCGTTCCTCGAAGAGGTCGGTTGGAAGGCCTTCCGGGCCCGCCACAAGGTCTACGTCCTGCCCTATGACGAGATCAACCTGCAGGGGGCCAACACCCTGCTCAAGACACTCGAGGAGCCCAATCCAGGCACCGTCCTGGTCCTGACGGCCCCGAGCGTCGAGTCGGTGCTGCCCACCGTGGTCTCGCGGTGCCAGCTGATCCCGTTCAACCCGGTCCCTCCCCCGGCCATCGAAGCCTGGCTGGTGGCGACCCAGGGGATCGAGCCGGCCAAGGCCAAGCATCTGGCCCGCGTCGCGGACGGGCGGCTAGGATGGGCGGCGGAAAGGGTGAAGGAGGGGGAGCTCCCCGAGCCCACGCTACTGGCGGCCGATTCCTATTCGTCCGCCCTCGCCGAGGCCGAGAAACTCGCGGGTCTGGACAACGAAACGCAGCAGGAGGCGCTCGAGGTCCTGATCGCCCAGGCGCGTGATATCATGATTCGCCGCCAGACGGGGCGCGCCGACTGGCTTGCGCGCCCCGATCTGCCCGAGGCGCCGGCTCGCCGGGGGTTGCCGCTGAGCTACTGGCTCAGGGTCGTTACGCAGCTCGAAGGCGCCCGCCACCAGCTCCGTGCCAACGGCAACAAGCAACTGGTCTGGGCCGTCCTGGCGGGGGCCATCCAGCCGACCGCCCTCGAGCGGGCCCGGAGCGCGAGCTAGGCAAGGGGACGTCCATGATCGCCGCGATTCGTACCCGCACGGGGGACCTTCACCAGCTCGATCCGCAGGATCCCGCCCTGACGCGCGGCCAGTTCGTCGTGTACGAGACGGAGCGGGGGCTGGACTGCTCTCCAGTCGTCTTCCCGCCGTCGGCGATCGTGCTCGAGCACGGCAAGATGCCCACGGTACGCTATCTGCGCCCGGCGAGCGACCAGGACATGCTGCAGCTCGACACCAAGTGGCGCGAAGAGGCCCGCGCCCACAAGATCGGCATCGAGAAGATCGCGGCCCACGGCCTGCCGATGAAGCTGCTCGAGACCATGTACACCCTGGACTTCAGCCGCCTCACCTTCTTCTACACGGCGGACGGCCGGGTCGACTTCCGCCAGCTGCTCAAGGACCTGACATCCACCTTCCGGCGCACCCGCATCGAGCTCCGGCAGATCGGGGTGCGCGACGCGGCCGGCATGATGGGCGGAGTGGGGGCGTGCGGCCGCGAGCTGTGCTGCGCGACCTTCCTCAAGGAGTTCGCGCCGATCACGATCAAGCTCGCCAAGGACCAAAATCTGCCCCTCAACCCCACCAAGATCAGCGGGCTGTGCGGCCGGCTCATGTGCTGCCTGTCCTACGAGCACGAGATGTACCTCGAGATCAAGCACGAGCTGCCGGTGGTGGGCAGTCGGGTCAAGACGAGCGAGGGGACGGGCTTCGTGATCGAGCAGGTGGTCATGAAGGAGGCCGTCAAGGTCGAGATCACGGACGACCTGGTGGTCGAGGTGCCGCTCTCCAAGCTGATCGACTACCAGGTGCCCGCGAAGCCGAGCGCCAAGGCCGCACGCCCCGATGAGACCTGACCTCGGCCTCGGGGCGGCCTGGCCGCTCATCGGTGTCGTCCACCTGGACGCCTTGCCCGGCAGCCCCAAGTGGGTCGGGAACTTCGAGGCCGTGCGGGATCGAGCACGGCGGGACGCCGAGACCTACGGGGAAGGGGGCCTCGATGCCCTGATCGTCGAGAATTACGGGGACGTGCCATTCCTGCCGGGCCGCGTCCCGGCCGCGACCGTGGCGGCCATGGCCCTCCTGGTCGAGGCCGTCCGGGCCGAGTTCGGCCCGCTGGTCGGAGTCAACGTCCTGCGCAACGACGGGGTTTCGGCCCTTCTCGATCGCGGCCGTCACGCAGGCCCGCTTCGTCCGGGTTAACGTGCTCGTGGGGGCGATGGTGGCGGACCAGGGGATCCTGCAGGGAGAGGCCTGGGAGGTTCTGCAGGCGCGGCGATCGCTCGCCCCGGACTGCCGGATCTGGGCGGACGTCATGGTCAAGCACGCCGTCCCGGTCGGCTCCCCGCGCCTCGAGGACCTGGCCCAGGACACCTGGCACCGCGGCTCGGCCGACGCTCTCATCCTCTCGGGCACGGCCACTGGGGCCGCGACCGATCCGGCGGGATTCCGGACGGTGCGGGGGGTGTTGAACGAGGCCCCTTTGTTGGTCGGGAGCGGACTCACCGCCGCTCAGCTTCCCGACGTCATGAAGGTCGCTGACGGGGCGATCGTGGCCAGTAGCCTCAAGGTGGGCGATCGCGTGGATGCTGGCAAGGTCAGGGAGCTGGTCTCGCGGCGCGACCAAGTACTGCAAGTGGGCGTGGAACGGTGACCAAAGGAACGGCCTGTCTCCTCGCCATCCTCGCCCTGACCGGGTGCGCCCACGAGACCACGAGCGGCCGCCACGTCGAATTCTGGACGATGGCCCTCAAGCCCACCTTCACCGGCTACATCCAATCGACCCTCGCCGCCTTCGAGAAGCAGCATCCGGGCGTGACCGTCACCTGGGTCGACGTGCCCGGTAGCGCGATCGAAGACAAGACCATCTCGGCCGTCAGCAGCGGCACGTCACCCGATCTGGTCAACCTGAACCCCGACTTCTCGCAGCGACTGGGCAGCAAGGGCGCCCTTCTGGACCTGACGGCGAGCCTTTCGGCCGACGTGAAGGCCCGGTACTTCCCGTCGGCCCTCGAAGCGACGAGCCTGGACGGCAAGATCATCGGGATCCCCTGGTACCTCTCGACCCAGGTCTCGATCGTGAACCGCGCCCTGTGGCGCAAGGCCGGCCTCGACCGGGTCCCGACCGACTACCGGGGCTTGGCTGCGCTGGCCCCCCGCCTCAAGGCGATCGGTGCGGTCCCCGTCCTGCCGAACCTGGGGGACAGCATCCACCTGCTCGAGCTGCTAGCCATGGACGGCGTCCCCCTCCTCACGCCCGATCGCCGGCATCCGGCCTTCGACACCCCGGTGGGACGAAAGTCGTTCCGGTTCTGGGTGGGGCTGTTCACCTCGGGCACCCTGCCGAAGGAGGCGCTCAGCCTCGATCACCGCGAGATCATCGACCGGTTCATGTCGGGCCAGTCGGCCGTCCTCGGGAGCGGACCTCAGTTCCTCAAGACCATCCGGGACAACGCCCCGCAGCTCTACAAGGACCTCGACGTGGGTCCGCAGGTTGGCGGAACCAGCGGCAGGGTCGGGGTCTCGGTCATGAACCTCGTCATCCCGACCATCTGCAACGATCCCCAGGATGCCCTCGACCTGGCCCTCTTCATCACGAACGGCGAGAACCAGCTCGCCTTCTGCAAGCTGGCGGGTATCCTGCCCTCGGTGAAGTCCGCGGCGGCCGATCCCTTCTTCCAGACCTTGGGGGCGACGGCGTCCATCGAGGATCGTGCCCGCAAGGTCGCCTCGACCCAGCTCCTGCGCTCGGCCCTGCTCGTGCCCCCCATGCCCCACCAGAACGACCTCAAGCGCGCCATGAACGAGGCCTTCCAGCGGGCCGCCCTGGGCCAGCAGTCGGCAGACGAGGCCCTGAAACAGGCCGCCGCCGACTGGGAGAGGATCCTGGCCTCGCCATGAAGCGCCTCAGCCAGCAGTCTCCGTGGGCTCCCTTCCTGTTCCTGGCTCCCGCCGGGGCGATCTTGAGCCTGTTCTGGTTCCTGCCGGCCATCATGGCTGTCTTCGCTTCGTTCGCACAGGTCAACCTCGGCTCCAGCCGCCACTTCTTCGGGCAGTTCAAGTGGATCGGGCTCGACAACTACGTGGCGATGGCGCACGACCCGCTTTTCTACAAGTCCCTGCTCAACTCCTGGATCTACCTGATCGGTGTCGTACCGCCCCTGGTCGTGCTACCGCTGATCCTGGCCATCCTGGTCAACCGGCCGAACCGGGCCATGGGGCCCTTCCGGGTGGCCTACTACCTGCCGGTCGTCATCCCGATCGTCGTGGTCGGGCTCGTGTGGAAGTGGCTGTACGCCGAGAACGGGCTCGTCAACTTCGTAGGGCAGAGCCTGTTTCCGTGGCTCTTGCGGCATCCACTGCCGTGGCTGAGCCTGCCCGAGACGGCCCTGGGGGCTGTCATGGTTGTGACGGTCTGGAAGGGGCTCGGCTACTACATGATGATTTACCTGGCCGGGCTGCAGGCCATTCCCCGAGATATTTACGAATCGGCTGACCTGGATGGCGCGAGCCCGTTGCAGCAGCACCGCTACCTGACCCTGCCCTACATGGTTCCAAGCATGGGGCTGGTCGCCATCATCTCCTGCATCAACGCGCTCAAGGCCTTCGCCGAGATCTGGGTGCTGACCAAGGGCGGGCCGCTCGATGCCAGCACGACCACGGTTTACTACCTGTACCAGCAGGCCTTCGAGAATCTGAACATGGGCTACGCGAGCGCGCTCGGGATGGTCTTGTTCGCCATGACGCTCGTGTTCTCGTTTTTGAACAAGGGGTACGGCGATCGCGCCGCCATGGCGTAAGTCGAGTCTGCGGCAGCACGACCTGGCAATGGGTATACGTTCCCAATCGCTAGGAAGCGTGCCCCGTATCCCGCAATTGCGCCAGGGCCCGTAGCTGCTTGTCGAACTCGAGCGCCGTCAGCCCATCGTTGTCCGGCTTGTTGATCTTGAGGGTCTTGCCGTCCTTCTGCACGTAGCCGTGCAGGTTGTCGGCGTGGGCCGTGTCGTCCGAGGCCCCCCGGACCGTGTGGAACTCGATCTTGTCGAACTGGCCCAGCATGTCCTTGTAGCGGGGATCCATGAGCATCGACATGATCGTGCCAAGCTCTTGCTCTTTGGTCTTGGGATCCAAGCTGTCGCTGAACTTGATCGACACCGGGTGCCCGGTCTGTTGCGCCATCATGGTTTCGACGGCCTGGCGATCGCCCTCCACCTTGGCATTACCCGCCATGTCGGCGAGCGCCTTGTTGTCCCCGTGCGTCGAGACCTGCAGGATCTTCCCGTCGAGCTTCGCCTTGCTGCCCTTGTCGTCGGTAATCTGGATCTGGTTGAGATCCTTGAAAATGGCGGCGTTGGCCGGATCGCTGAGCTGCTTGTCCAGCGCCTGCAGCTGGGCGAACTTGTCCTTGGGCGACATACCCGGATTGTTGAATGAGACGTCCACCTGATGCCCGGCGAGCTGGCAGGCCTTATCCTGCACGGCCTTCTGGGCCGCCTGCACGTCGGCCTCGGTCGGATCGGTAGGCTTGGCCCCGGTCGACCCTTGAGCCGGCGCCGGACCGCCCGTGCCGCTCGGCGCCGGGTTGATGGCCGCCTGGGCGGCCGCCTTGTAATCGTCGACCGCCTTCTTGAAGCCCTCGTAACCCGGCGCATCGGGTGGAATCTCGGCGAGGGCCGTCGCGAGCCTCTGGTAGTTGGCCTGCACTTCGTTGCGCTTCTGGTCGTCGTTGACGGCCGAACCCGGTGCCGGCTTGTTGGCCGTGATCTGGTTGATCGTCTGCTCGGCGGTCGTGGCGCGCTGGCCGGCCGCATCCGTCATGGACTTGTGGCCGAAGTTAGCCTCCAGCTGCTTGACCTTGGCCTGGTAGTCGGCATGCTGCGGATTGCCTGGCGGGATCTGCGCGAGGGCCTTGTGGGCCGCATCCAGCGTCTTCTGATCGGCCGCGCGCTGGGCGTCTTGGGCGTCGGGTGAGCCCCCCGTCGCATGGTTCGGCGAGATCGAAGCCCCGTCGATCGCCTTCTTGGCGTTCGCCACGTCGGGCAGGTCCGCGGGCTTTCCCTTGCCAGGGATCTTGATCGGGTCGCCCGGATAGATCAGGTCGCCACCAGCCGTCCGACGGCGCCCCGAGCTGTCCTTGCCGTTCTGGAAGATCTCGGGATTGGCCTTCTTGAGGTCCTCGATCGAGACCCCGTTTTGAGCCGCGATGCGGTTCAGGGTATCGCCGCTCTGGACCTCGTGGGTTTTGTCTGCGGGCGCCTGTCCTGTCGCCTTGGGATCGTCCACGGGCGCGGTGCGATCGCCATACTTGGACTTGAAGTCCCCCTGCAGTTGCTTGACCTTGGCCTCGTAATCGGCCCGCTTGGGGTCGTCCTGCGGGATGTTGGCGAGGGCCGCCTCGGCGCCGGTGAGCTGCTTTTCGGCGGAATCCTTATCGGCCTTTTGGTGGAGCGGGTTGACATTGTCCGATGGGTCGGCAATCTTGGTCCCATCGATGGCGGCCATGGCATGCTCGGTCCCCTGGTGCTGAGCGAGCCCCGCGACCAGGTCGTTGAACCCCGACATGTCGACCTTGCCATCCGCTCCCTTGTGGGCGTGGTCGTAGATCTGCTCGAGTTGCGCCTTTTCCTGCACCTGCTTGTCCTGCGAGAGGCCCTTGTATTGCTCCATCTCCTTGCCGACGAACTGGTCCTTGGTCAGATTGGGGTCGTCGGGGACGTCGACCGTCACCTCTTGCTGCTGCTGGACCGTCGTGGTGACCTGCGACTCGGTCCCGTCCGGCCCCTTGACCGTCTGCGTGACCGGAACGCTCACCGTGATGGTCTGCTTCACCTGCATGGCACCCTCTCCTCGGAACTCGATCGGACAAGGGTTCATATACCCGCGCCCATGCTCCTTGCGACCAGATCGCTTCTTCGTTAGAATGACGTGCGCTTTTCGGCCCGATCCGCGCGATCGCCCGCCTCAGCCAGGTGAAAGGAGCTTCCGTGACCACCACCGCTGCCAAGGACACCCAGGAATCGGCCATCAAGGACATTCTCGCCCGCTGCGAGGCCGAGAACGTCAAGTTCATCAACCTGCAATTCTGCGATATCCTCGGCATCGTCAAGAGCGTGACGATCCCGACCACCCAGTTCGAGGACGCCATCCGCTACGGCAAGTGGTTCGACGGCTCGTCCATCGAGGGCTATCTGCGCATCTCCGAATCGGACATGTTCCTCCTGCCCGACCTCTCGTCCTTCCGGGTCATCCCCTGGGAGCGCTCGGAGAGCAAGACGCTCGCCCGCGTCATCTGTAACGTCTTCCTGCCGGACGGCACGCCCTTCGTGGGCGATCCCCGCGGCGCCCTGCAGCGCATGGTCGCCAAGGCCCGCAGCCTCGGCTATGAGTTCAACACCGGCCCCGAGCTCGAGTTCTTCCTCTTCAAGAGCAACGAACCCGGCCGGATCGAGGCCCTGCCCCACGATCAGGGCGGCTACTTCGATCTTTCGACCGACCTGGCCATGGACGTGCGGGCCGACATGGTCAACGCCCTCGATGAGATGGGCATCGAGGTCGAGACCTCGCACCACGAGGTCGCGGTCGGCCAGCACGAGATCGACTTCAAGTACGCGGACGCCGTCAAGACGGCCGACAACGCCGTGACCTTCCGGTACACGCTCAAGGCGATCGCCCAGCGCCACGGCCTGCACTGCACCTTCATGCCCAAGCCCCTGTTCGGCGTGAACGGCTCGGGCATGCACACCCACATGAGCCTGTTCAAGGGTGGCGACAACGCCTTCTACGACGCCAACGACCCGTACGGCCTGTCGCAGACGGCCCGCCACTTCATCGCGGGCGTGCTCGAGCACGCGCCGGGCATGATCGCGGTGCTCGCGCCGACCGTCAACTCGTACAAGCGGCTGGTGCCGGGCTACGAGGCCCCGGTTTACATCTCCTGGGCTCGCAACAACCGCTCGGCGCTCATCCGGATCCCCCGCATCAACCCGCGGGTGCCCAAGGCGACCCGCATCGAGCTGCGCTGCCCGGATCCGAGCTGCAACCCCTACCTCGCCTTCGCCGTCATGCTGGCGGCCGGTCTCGACGGAATCGAGCGCAAGCTCGCTCTGCGCGAGCCGGTCGAGGAGAACCTCTATCACATGGGCGAGCCCGAGCGGGAGACCCGCAAGGTCTCGGCCCTGCCCGCAAGCCTCGGAGACGCCCTCGAGGAGCTCAAGAAAGACAAGGTCGTCCAGGAGGCGCTCGGTGAGCACATCTACGAGCGGTTCATCGACACCAAGACCCAGGAATGGGACGAGTACCGGCTCCAGGTCACGAAGTGGGAGCACGAGCGCTACCTCGAGCTCTACTAGACCGAACACGACGCTGGGGCCCGGCCGTCTGGCCGGGCCCCTTCCCTTGGACCGATGAAGCGACCCACCGTCCTCCTCCACACCCCCGATCGCGCCCTCGAACGCATGCTGACCTTCCTGATCGAGCAGGAGGGCGGCAAGGTCGTGACGGTGGAGTCGGGCGCCGATCCCCTGCGGAAGGTCGAGGCCGCGACCCCCGACGTGATCGTGCTGGACGGGTCGGCAGACACCCTCGTGCTGTGCCGGCGGATCCGGGCGATCGCCCCCTTCGTCGACACCCCGGTGATCGTGCTCGCCGAACGCAACGAGACCAAGTACCAGGCCTTCCAGGCCGGGGCGACCGACGTCATGACGCGGCCCCTGGACCAGCTCGAGTTCCAGTACCGCCTGAGGGTGCACCTCAAGGCCTGGCGCAGGATGGCCATGGATCAGGAGGCGATCGCCGCGGGCCCCCTCACCCTGCAGCCGGCGACCCTCACGGCCGAGGTCCGGGGCCACTCCGTTGCCCTCACTCCGTCCGAATTCACCATCCTGCGCTTCCTGGCCTCTCATCCGGGTCGTCCGGTCAGCACCGAAGAGCTGCTGGTCGAGGCCCTGGGCGAGCCCCGCACTCTGGGCAACCCTCAGGTCATCCACACCCACATCCGCAACCTGCGCCGCAAGCTGGAGGCCGATCCGGCCAAGCCTCAGCTGATCTGCTCGTCCCGACTGGGTTACCGGATCGGGGAGGCCTCTCGTTAGAAACGGCAGCGCCGGGAAGATCGCGGCCACCACGAGCGGATGGCCTGACCTCCCGGCCGACCGGATCTTCAGGCGTTCTTCAGCCTAAAAACGGTACACTGCTAGGGTTGCGGTTCCAACCGCACGTCCCGAGAGCATCCGTACGGTTCGGATCGTCAGAAAGAGGCATTCGTGAGCGCGTTCAGCACCCTGCATGAGTCCGTATCGGGCATCGCCCGTGAGTTTTCGCTTGGTACCAGCCTGCATCAAGACGGCGCGGCCGTCCGCCTGAATCCATCCGAAACCTTCGGCTCACACGCCCTCAGCTGGCGGGCAATCGCCTCGCAGCTCGAGAGCAGCGCAGCCAATGCCTTCGAGGCCTTCGTGCGCTCGGGCACGCCGATGGACAAGTCGGTCGCGAACCGCGTGGGCGAGGTCGTCCTGCGCTGGGCCCAGAGCCTCGGCGCCACTCACTACGCCCACTGGTTCCAGCCCATCACGGGCCAGCCCGCCGAGAAGCATGACGCCTTCATGACCCTGCAGCCCGGTCCCAACGGCGACATGATCGGGGTTGACGAGCTCAAGGGCTCGTTGCTCCTGCAGGGTGAGCCGGACGCGAGCTCGTTCCCCAGCGGCGGCCTGCGCGCCACCCACACGGCGCGCGGCTACACGGTCTGGGATCCCCGCACCCCCCTGTTCGTCCGTGACGAGGCGAACGCCCGCACCCTCTTGATCCCCTGCGCCTTCGTGAGCTACACGGGCCATGCCCTCGACCACAAGACCCCCTTGCTCCGCGCGCTTTCGGCCCTCGACAAGGCGGCGACGCGCTTCCTGGGATTGGTCACCGGCAAGGCGGCGGGCCACGTGACGGCGACGCTCGGTGCCGAGCAGGAGTACTTCCTGATCGATCGGGCCCACTTCATGGCCCGTCCCGACCTCGTCATGACCGGCCGCACGCTCATGGGCAACGTGCCCGAGCGCAATCAGCAGCTCGAGGACCACTACTTCGGGCCCATCCGCGCCCGGGTGCAGGCCTTCATGGTCGACGCCGAGCGCGAGCTCTACCGCCTGGGCGTGCCGGTCAAGACCCGCCACTGCGAGGTGGCGCCCGGCCAGTTCGAGCTCGCCCCGGTGTTCGAGGAGGCGAGCGTCTCCTGCGACCACAACGTGCTCACCATGGACGTGCTGGTGCGGGTCGCCGAGCGCCACGGCCTCGCCTGCCTGCTGCATGAGAAGCCCTTCGCCGGCATCAACGGGTCGGGCAAGCACAACAACTGGAGCATGTCGACGGACGCCGGCGAGAACCTGCTCGATCCCGGCCACAACGAGGCCGAGCAGCTGCGCTTCATGGCCGTGCTGGCGGCCGTCCTGCGCGCCGTGCACCAGCACGCCGATGCCCTGCGGGTCACCATCGCGAGCCCGGGCAACGACCACCGCCTGGGGGCCAACGAGGCGCCGCCCTCGATCATCTCGGCCTACCTGGGGGAAGCGATCGACGCCATGGCGACGGCCGCCGAGACCGGCGCGCCCATCACCCGCAAGGTGGGCGAGTTACTCGCCATCAGCGATCGCCTCAAGGTCCAGCTGGACGCGACCGACCGCAACCGGACGGCCCCCTTCGCCTTCACAGGCAACAAGTTCGAGTTCCGTGCCGTGGGCTCGTCGGACAACTGCGCCTGGCCGATGACCGTACTCAATACGGCTGTGGCCCAGGCCATGAACGAGCTGTCGGACCGGCTGGAGCGGTCGCTCAAGGCGGGCGATCGCCGCTCGGCCGTGCTCGAGGTGGTGAAGGAGGCGATCGCCGAATCGCGCTCGGCCCGGTTCGAGGGCAACGGCTATTCCGAGGAGTGGGTCGAGGAAGCCGCCCGCCGCGGCCTGCCCAACCTGCGCAACACCCCGGCGGCGCTCGCCGTGCTGGAGAAGGCGGAGTCGACCCGCTTCCTGACCGATCTGGGCGTACTCTCGGCTGATGAGGTCCACTCGCGCTTCGAGATCCACGCCGAGCGGTACCTCAAGAAGCTCGACATCGAAGCAGCCACCCTGATCGATATGGCCCGTCGGCTCGTCGTGCCGGCGCTCGAGAGCCAGATCGGGCAGACGGGTGGGGCGATCGCCCTCATGCAAGCAGCCAACGTGCGCCGCGAACGCGCCGCGACCCGGTTCGCGCGCCTGGCGGACGTGTTCGATCGCGTGCTGCTCGGCATCGACGACTTGGAGAAGGCCCGCGAGTCGGCCCACGAGCTCTCCAAGGTGACCGACATCCTGGTCCCCGCGATGGCGTCCCTCCGCTCGGCCTGCGATGAGGCTGAAACGATCGTGGGAGCCGCCACCTGGCCGATGCCGACCTATCGGGACCTGCTGTTCCCGGCCCGGTAGTCATTCGGATAGCTGGGAGGGGTTACCCCCCTCCCAGTTCCCACATCACCGAACGTGCCGGTAGGCATCCGGCGGTTCATGCGAAGCACACCAATCCTTCGAGAAGGCTCATAGACCCAGCTTGCCTACCGCGGCCATTGCCGGCCGCCTTGTGAGCGCATTGGGGCTCCCAACCCTTTGCCTCACGCTGGTGCTCATCAACTGGCACAGTCCGGGAAACGAATCGCCATGAGCCACTTAGAGCCTGCTCTTGGGCGAACCCGCCGCAGTGCCATCTCCTCGTCCTGGACGAGGCCCATGCCTTGCCCGACGAGAAGCTCAAGGACCTGCGCCTGTTGACCATCTCGGACTTCGACCGCAAGTGCCCTTTTCCGCGCTCGCTCGCGGTACCAACAGCGCTCGACAATCTCCTCGCCGAACCCATCCACCATGACCTCGACCAGCGAATCACAACCCAGGCCAGGCTCTCGCCGCTGGGGCTTGACGAGAACCGGGACTACCTCAACTCCCAGCTCGCCGCCGCTGGAAACAAAGGCAAGCCCATCTTCGAAGTAGGGGCGGTCGACGAGATCATCAACGGCACCGGGGGCGAACTTCGGCGGATCAACAACATGGCCACAGCCCCTCCCTTATCGTGGCCGCGTCCCGATCGCGCCGCATCGTCACGCCAGAGGACGTCCGTGATGGGCGAATGGACAGGGGGCGCGGGTAGTTGTCGTCGCCTACGGCAAGCCATTTCGCGCCGCCAATTGCAAACGAGCCTGCGCCCAGACATTGGCTAGCGAGGTCCGCCTTGGGGTTCGAGACGGTGCGCCCGCAGGCGAGCTTGAAGGCGGGATCGCCTCGCAGGTGGGCGGCATCGTTCGTGTCCTCGTAGCCTGCCACGATGCCATAGACCCGCGAGCGCAGGAGATCGTTCGTGCTTTGGGTGACCAGATCGGAGTTTCGGTGGTCAGGCAGCAGCGGAGCCAGGCGCCGGTTCAATCCGATGCGCTGATCGACCACGGCGATAAAGGGGAGCTCAGCGTCGCTGGTAACGGGGTCGGGATCGAACCGGACGAGCAGGCCGCCGGGGAGCTGGAGTTGGGTCGGTTGGATGATAGACTGGTGCATAGGGATGGTTGGGTGACGGTGGGCCGGAAGCGCAAGCCCAGCCTACCATGCAGACCAACCATCCCAACCTGCCGTGAATTATCCGGGTTAGGAGAGGGAGGCATGAATGGCCAATTGCTGTCTCGTACTGACAGGGTTTGGCTCCCAAGCGCCAGTTGGTTCGCCGACGTAGGGTGGGTGGCATGACGGGCAGCGAGGCCCATGCCCGAGCTCACTGCATCGACGTCGACTTGGCCCGGGCCGGCTGGTCGGGTATTCGGCGCAATTTGCTCGAAGAGGTTCTTCTGCGCACGGGTGAGCAAGAGGGCGAGGACGGCGGCCGCGGCATTGCCGACTACGTCCTGCTTGACGCCGCGGGCAAACCCATCGCCGTTGTCGAAGCCAAGCGAAGCGCCTGTGATGAACTGGCTGGCAAGCGGCAGGCGGCCGAATACGCCGATGCCATCCGTACCAAGTTCGGCATCGAAGCATTCATCTACCTCACCAACGGCCGCGAAATCCAGTTCTGGGATCCCGACCGCTACCCGCCGCGCCGAGTGGCGGGTTTCCACACCTGCGAAGACCTGGAGCGCTTGAACCATCAGAAGCGCTACGCGCAACATTTGGGCGGCGTGGCCATCGAACCGCGCATCGCAGGCCGTGACTACCAGGCCGAGGCCATCCGTCGCGTGGCCGAGGACATGGAAGCTGCCAAGCGCCGCTTCCTGCTCGCCATGGCCACCGGTACGGGCAAGACCCGCACCACTATCGCCTTGGTGGATGTGCTGCTGAGGGCGAAGCGTGTACAGCGCGTGTTGTTCTTGGCTGACCGGCGCGAGCTGGTGCGCCAGGCCATGACCGAGTTCAAGACCCACCTGCCGAATGAAAGCCTGGCCCGCATCGAAGGCGGCCAAGCGCCCACCGCGCGCATCCACTTCGCCACCTACCCGAGCATGATGCGGGTCTACGAGCGACTCTCGGTTGGCCACTACGACCTCATCATCGCCGATGAAAGCCACCGTTCAATCTACCAGCGCTACAAGGCGCTGCTCGACCATTTCGATGCACTAGCGCTGGGCCTAACCGCCACGCCTACCGATTACATCGACCGCAACACCTTCCAGCTTTTCGCCTGTGACGACGGTGTGCCTACCTACCTCTACAGCTACGAGCAGGCGGTGGCCGACGGCAACCTCGTCAATTACCGAGTGCTGGACGCGCAAACCCAGTTCCAGATCCAAGGCATCCAGGGCGACTCCCTGCCCGGGCCGCTCAAACAAATGGCACTCGATCAAGGTGTGGACCTCAAGGAGCTCGATTTCGAAGGCAGCGACCTGGAAAAGTCCATCGTCAACCGGGGCACCAACGATGCCATCGTTCGAGAGTTTATGGCACGCTGCCGCAAGGATGCCCGGGGGCTACCACACAAAGGCATTGTTTTTGCCGTCAGCCACGCACATGCCAAGCGCTTGTACGAAAGCTTCAACCGCCTCTACCCCGAGTTGCAACGCCAAGGGCTGGCTGAAATCATCGACAGCCACATGGAGCACGCCGATGCGCTGGTCGACGACTTCAAGTTCAAGCCCATGCCGCGGGTAGCCATCTCGGTGGACATGCTCGACACTGGCGTGGACGTGCCCGCCATCCAGAACCTGGTGTTCGCCAAGCCGGTATTCAGCCATGTCAAGTTCTGGCAGATGATCGGCCGCGGCACCCGGCTCTACACCGACCCGGCCACGGGCGAACGCAAGCTCGACTTTCTCATCATCGATCACTGGGAGAACTTCGCATACTTCCAGCTAAACCCTGAGGGTGAAACTGAACGCCCCAGCGAGCCGCTGCCCGTGCGGCTGTTCCGCCTGCGCATGGAGCGCTGGCAGCTCGAACACGCCCAGAAGCGCCCCACCGAGGCCACAGTCGCGCGACTGCACACCATGCTGGGCACGTTGCCGCGCCAGAGCGTCGAAGTGCGCCCGCATATCGAGACTCTGGATCGTCTGGCGCAACAGTGGCCACCGCCGGAAGTGCCCACCGTCGAACGACTGTCGCACACACTGGCGCCGCTGCTGCGGTTGGTGCCTGGCCAAGCCGTCGACGAATTGCAGTGGCGCATCTGGTGCGAACGCGCCGCCATCTCTCACGTGCAGGGCTGTGCCGAGGAACTGACCCGCTTCCAGCGACACCTTCAAGACGCCCTGCGTCAACTAGCTGATGACATCCCCGAAGTACGCGCCCAGGCGCAAGCGCGCGCCTTCGCGCTCTCGCCGGGCTTTTGGCAGCACCTGGACCTGCCGCGCCTGGATGGCCTGCAAGACTACTTCGCGCCGCTAATGCGCTTTCGTGTGCGTGAAGGCGGGCAACCGATCGAAATCAGCTTGCCCGACCGAATAGCTCAGCGCAGTTGGATCATCTACGGCCCCACCGGCGAAGGCGCCCTTGCCGACAGCTACCGCGAACAGGTTGAAGCCTTCATACGACGGCTGGCCGACGAACACCCGACCCTGGCCAGGCTCAAACGCGGTGAAACCCTGAACGATGACGAGCTCGACCAGACCGCTACTACGCTGAACCAGGCAGACCTGTTCGTGACCACCGACACCCTGCGCCAGGCCTTCGAATCGCCGCAGGCATCGCTGGTCGAAATGTTGCGCCACATCCTGTGCCAAGACGCACGCCTGCCTGACCGTGAAGCCCGCGTGCAGGCGGCCTTCGACGCCTTCATCGCTGCCCACCCAGGGCTGCGCGCTAACCAACTGGCCTTCCTGCGCGCCGTCAAGGCCGCCGTGCTGCGCCACGGCCGCATCACCCGCGCTGCACTATCGCAGCCGCCTCTGGCACATGTGGGCCGCGTGGAAACCCTATTTGCGCCGCAGGCCATCGACGAACTCATCGCCCTAGCCGAACGTTTAGCCGACCGCACCGCCTAACCCCCAAGAATCGAGACACCGCCATGCTTGCCCCCCACTTGCGCAAAAAAGTCGACAAACTTTGGGACCGATTTTGGTCCGCCGGCCTCACCAATCCGCTGGTGGCCGTCGAGCAAATCACCTATCTGCTCTTCCTCAAGCGGCTGGAAGACCTAGACCGCGAGCGCATCCAAGCCGGTAGGCCATCCGTCTACACCAAGCGCCTGCCGGAAGACAAAGCTGACTTCGACAGCGAAACCTGCCGCTGGAGCTACATCCGCCAGGAAAGCACCAACACCCGGCACCTGATTGAAGTCGTCTTCCCTTGGCTGCGCACGTTGGACAAGCGCTTGTCGGAGCACGAAGAAGGCACCGAGCTTGAAGGGCTCGATGGCCGCATGGCCGATGCCTACTTCCAGCTCGACCCCAACAAGGGCCAGGTGCTGCACGACGCAGTTCAGCTCATCGACGAACTCTTCGCCCAGGCCGGCGATGGCAGTGCCGCGCAAGACCTGATGGGCGACACTTTCGAGTACCTGCTCTCGGAAGTGGCCACTGCAGGCAAGAACGGCCAGTTCCGCACGCCGCGTCACCTAATCCGCTGCATGGTGCAGCTGCTCGCGCCTCGGCCTGGTGAGCGCCTGATCGACCCTGCCGCTGGCACCGGCGGCTTCTTGTTCAGCGCCCAGCAATTCCTGCGATGGCAGCTTTCGACGCCAGACAACTTGCGTCTGGAGTGGGACGGAGCGCCGCACCGACTCGATACCGCCCAAGCCATCGAAGAGGAGCTGGCGCCCCTGAACGATGGCCGCTGCTACGTGGGCATCGACAACGATCGCACCATGGCTCGCATCGGATGGATGAACCTGGTGCTGCACGACATCCACAACCCCAGCCTGGTGCAAGGCGATTCACTCTCCAAGCGCGAAGGCAAGCCCGAACTTGCGCCATTGCTGGCCAGCGAGAGCTATCGCTACGTGCTAGCCAACCCGCCCTTCACCGGCACTGTGGACACGGCCGACCTCGAGCGGGACAGCCTGCTCTTCCCCCGAGCGGGCGCCAGAGGCAAGAAAAAAGAAGAGGTGCTGACCAATAAGAGTGAACTGCTGTTCCTCTGGCTGATGCTGGATCTGTTGCAGGTTGGCGGCCGCTGCGCTGTCATCGTCCCCGAGGGCGTTCTGTTCGGCAACACTGACGCCCACCTCAAGCTGCGCCGCGAACTGCTCACCGAGCATGGCGTAGAAGCCGTCATCTCGCTGCCTGGCGGCGTTTTCCAGCCTTACACGGGCGTCAAGACCTCCATCCTCGTCTTTCGCAAGGAAACCCCACGAGGTCTGAAGACCACGTTCGAAAGAGCCGCCCCGCGCACCGAATGGGTGTGGTTCTATGAAGTTGGCGCTGACGGCTACACGCTAGACGCCAAACGCACCCCACGCCCAGGGCAAGACAATGATCTGTGGGACGCGCTGGTGCAGTTTGCGCGCTGGCAGCGCGAAGGCCACGCCGCCGTCGAAGGCGAACCGCAATACCATCAACCGCGCTACTGGCGCGAGCGCTGGCGCCAGGCCAGCCTGCGCGATTCCGGCAGCCAGCTCACCCCCGCCGGCTTTGCCTTTGTCGACGATGCACAAGCCGCCCCTGCCTTTGATGGCAAGACCTGGGCCATCCACGAACTTTTTCCCGAGCTCCCCACCGACCCCGCGGAAGCCGAAGCCTTCATCACCGCCCGTGTCGTACCGCAGCTTGCCGAGATCGCCGCGCAGCACTTCTCCCACGCAGGCAAGACCGCCGGCACCAAATGGAACAGCGCGGCGCGTGAACTGCAAAGCTACCTCGAGGACGAAGGCCCCGCGCTTGCGTTGTGGAAACAGCTCTGCCGCGCGGCACAGGAGCAAGTACCGGGCGAGCCTACCGGCAAGCCGTTGACCAACCTGGTGGATGCCCTGGCCCCGCTGGCCCGCGAGGTTGCCAAGGTGGACGGCTACGACCTCTGGCTGCGCAGCCCCGAGATCGATCAAGTACGTCACACTGCCGCGCGCAAATGCTGGGCCGTGCCACTGCGCGCCTGGGTGGTGGATGCCGAATGGCGCTCGGCCGACGGCATGCAGCAAGGCTCCCACGATGCCACTGGCCACGTGCGCCCCGAATACGTGGCCGAAAAGCTTCCCGAGCTATATGAAGGCGACACCCTCAACGTCGCACTGCTTGACCCCGATTGCATCGAAGCGCGCGACTGGAATCTCTCCACCGGCCAGTACAAGCCGTTCGACTTTGCCGAGATGACGAGCGAAGTGTCGGTGATCGACCTCATCGAAGAATTGCGTGGCATCGAGCGCGGCATCCTGCAGCGCCTGGACCGCCTGCAGGCAATGGTGGAGGGGCGAGCATGAAGTGGCCGCGGGGATGGCGGGAGGTTGTGCTCGCCGAGGTCATTGAATCTGTGCAGCCGGGTTTCGCGCAGCGGCCCAGTGAAGAAGACGAGGGTCGCATCCCGCAAATTCGCACCCACAACGTCACGCCGGACGGACGCATCAGCCTCGAAGGCATCAAGCACGTCACGGTAGTCAAACCTGACATGGAGCGCTATCGCCTGCTGCCCGGCGAAGTGATCTTCAATAACACCAACAGCGAGGAGTGGGTCGGCAAAACGGCCTTGTTTAATCTGGCCGAAGGCGTGTTCGTTTATTCCAACCACATGACGCGCATCCGCGTGCAGCAAGATGTGCTGCTGCCTGCTTTCCTGGCGGCTTATCTGCACTTCCTTTGGGCAGCGGGCTACTCACGCAACCGTGCCAAGCGCTGGGTCAGTCAAGCCGCCATCGACGTGCCGACGCTGTTGAAGTTCAAAATTCCACTCCCTCCATTCCTCGAACAGCAGCGTGTCGTCGAGATGCTGCGGGAGGCGGATTCGCTGGTCCATGGCAAGGCAAACGCAGCTCAACGCTTCGACGATCTGATCCAGGCGCACTACCGGCAGCAGTTCGGCCACTACTTTGCGAGCGATGGACTGCGCAATCCCGCACGCATCGGCGAGTATATCGAAAGCGCCCAGTACGGCATTTCCGAGGCTATGGATGAATCCGGCAGCCATGCCATTCTGCGCATGAACAGCATCACCACCTCTGGCTGGCTGGATCTGTCCGACCTCAAGTATGTGGACCTCCCCGAGCGCGACGCCCAAGCCACACAACTGCGCAATGGCGATTTGCTTTTCAACCGCACGAACTCCAAGGAACTAGTGGGCAAATGTGCCATCTGGCGCGACGTGCCGGGGCGGTTCAGCTTTGCGTCCTATCTAGTGCGCCTTCGATTGAAAGAGGGGCTATCGCCCGAATTCCTTTGGACCACGCTCAACAGCCCTTACGGCAAATACCGCCTGTTCAATGCCGCCAAGCAGGCCGTCAGCATGGCCAACGTCAGCCCTACCGATCTGGCCCGCATCACCATCCCGTTGCCACCGCCGCAAGAACAGCAAGCCTTCGCCGATTTCGTTCGCGCCATCGAAGCCCAACGCAAACAGTTGGTCGAAACCGCAGGGCATTTCGGCGAGCTGATCCCAGCCTTGGTTTCGCAAGCCCTCTCCGGCTGCCTCACCGCTGCTTGGCGCGAGCAGCATCGCATAGAACTGGACGCCGCCATCCGCGCGCGCGACGAAGTCCTCGGGCCGGCCGCACCGCCTGGGGCAGTGCAGATCACCGGGCACGCGCCACCCGAGCGCAACAAGGGCTTTGCGCGCCTACACCGGCAGGCGCTGATCGATCAGCTTTCCAGCTTTCAGCACGAGGTGTGGAACACGCTTCGCTTCGAGTGGCCTGGTGCGGTGCTGACCGACGACCCTACGGTGTTCGAGGACTTTTGCACCAGCCCGCAAATGGGCTGGCGGCTAGAGGGCTTCGAGGCTGGCCGTGACGAGGTGCGCCGCGCACTGGAGCAACTGGCGGCCATGGGCCTCGTTCGCAAGATGAGTCTGCCGCACGCCAACCCCACCACCGGCCGCACCGACTATTTGACCGCCTTTCGCTCGCTGCGCGAAGCCGATACTGGCGGCCGCGCCGAGGAGGACACGGCCTTGCAGGATGCCGAGCGTGTGGCCAAGCAACTCCAGCACCGCGAGCAAGGGGGGCGCTGAATGCGGCTGCGTTACCTGCATCTGGCGCACTACCCGCCGCTCGCGGATCTTGCTGTGGACTTCAGCCTGCGCGCCCCCTGGGCAGCTTTCGAGCCGCAGAGTGGGGCCGCAAACTGCGCCATCCACTTTGTGATTGGCCTGAACGGTAGCGGCAAGAGCCACCTGCTGCGCGCCGTGGCGGCGACCTTTCTCGCGCTGGCCGACGAGCGCTTGCCGCCCTTTCCGGTGAGCCTGGTCTATGAGCTGGGCAGCCCGGGCGGGAGCGGGCACCGCACGCTGATCTTTGACGGTCCGGGCGAACCTCACGCCACCGCCCTGTGGCAGGCCGAGGGCTGGGCCTTTGCGGACACCACCAATCGCGAAACATTCCAGACCGCCATTGACTACCTGCGTGAGGTGAACGGCGCGCGCGCCGAATTTGGCGGCGCAGTCTTCAAAGCCCGCATCGCTCGTGGCGACTACCCGCAAGCTGCGCCGGATACCCTGCCACGCGCGGTGCTGGCCTATACCTCCGGTCTGATCGATCCATGGCAGGAAGCCTGGCAGGCGCCGGTGGAGGGCGAAGCGCTGGACCTTGTGACCAAAGGCAACGACTACGATGCCAGCGGCGAACGCCCGCCCGGCTGGACCGCCGAAGACGAAGCCCGCACGGTGATCGACGGGGGCACTTTCGATGACCGGGGAGCGCCCACGGGCGCGGCCAGCGAGGCCGCCCCCGAAGCCCTATTCCGCCGCCCATTGCTGCTGGCGTCGGTACAGCTGACCAGCGCGTTGCTGGCGGTGGCACTGCAACACGCTGAGCACCGCCGCCTAGGGTTGGAGGACAAGGGGCTCGCGAACTTGTTCGCCAAGGCTGGCTGGCACCGCCTGGTGGGCGTGCGCCTACGGCTGAATCTGGACCGCGCTCTCGCCGCGCCGCGCGCGTTGCTTACCCGCTTGAAAGACGCACTGCTGGCAGCCGGTGAAGTGATCGCCGAGCCGCACCCCACAGAGGCCTGGCGCAGCCTGTACTTCGACCTCGACGGGCCGCTGCCGCAAGACCGCGGCGTGTTCCTGCAACAGACACGCTTGGAGAAGCTCGCTACCCAGGGGGAAGCATTGCATGCGCTCTTGGGCGAGGCGCAGGACACCGCCTTCGAGTGCTTCGGTGCCTTGCTGGCCTGGCATCGGCATGGGCTGCTGGACGATATCGAGCTGTTCATCCGCCGTGCCGACCGGCCCGAAGGGGGCGGTCTCGACTCGCTCGAAGACATGGGCGTGCTGCGCTTTGCGCAGCTGTCCGATGGCGAGCGCATGGTGCTTGGACGCTGGGCGCTCTTTCACCTGCTTGCCGGGCAGGACGACGCGCTCTTGCTGCTTGACGAGCCCGAGACCCACTTCAACGATGCCTGGAAACGCGAGATCGTTGGCGTAGTTGACGAGGCAATGGGCCAGGATGCCAGCCAGGTGCTGATTGCCACCCACTCGGCCATTGTGCTGTCGGATGTGTTCGATGACGAGGCGGTGCTCATCCGAAAGACCGATGGCCGGTCCACCGCAGAGCAGGTCACGGACCGCACCTTCGCCACCGACCCAAGCGCGCTGATGATGACAGTATTCGGCGCCGACGATAGCATCGGCGCGCGCGCCCAGCGCCGTCTCGAAGCCTTCATGCAAGCGGCCTCCGCCAAAACGGACCCGACGGCAGATGAAGTGCGCCAGTTGCAAGCCCTCATCCGCCGCCTGGGCACGGGCTTCTACCGCACCGAGCTGCAAACCCTGCTCAACCGCTGGCAGCAAGGCCCGGATCTGCGCGCCATCGAGCAAGTGCTTCCAACACTGCAATCCGACTCGCTCAAGGATGAGTTGCGCGCACTAATCCTCAAAGCCCGGCAAGGCAACCCTGACAGGACAGAGGGGGGCGATGCTTAAACCCATTCATCCCGTGAGCTGCACGCCGGCACTGGCCGCATGCCAGCGCCTGATGCAGTGCTTCGCGCTGTGGCTGTGCGAAACGCACGTACGTGGGGCCGATGTGACGTTGGTCAGTCTACAAGCCAAGATGCCCAGCCCCATCGAAGGCGAATGGCTGTGGACACTGATTGCCGGCACGACAGGGACCAATGATCTGCTCGATCACGCCAAGGCCATTGCCGATCTGCCCTCGAATGAGAAGCACGGGTTGGAGCAGTGGGTGCAAGCAGTCGCGGCTCTGGCACGACATTTCACCGCGGCCCCGCCTTCGGCTATGCCAGTCGGGCCGCCCAACGGTTGGGGCGCACGGAGCGTGCAATGGAAGGCGTTGAAATCGCTGATGGTGGCCTTCTACAAGAAAGGCTTGCGTGAGGGCCTGCCCTTTCAGAGCAATGGCATGCCAACCGAGGACGCCGCGTTGCGGGTGAACTACGAGCAGTTCACCCGCGAGTTCCGCCAAGCGCACCGCCCTGACCCGCATCCCGATGCCCGTGAAACTTGCGTGCTGTGCGGTGGCGAGCTGAAACAGCATGCTGTCGATCACTGGGTGGGCAAAGGCTCGTTCCCGCTGCTGGCTGTCTGCGCGGACAACCTGGTGCCGATTTGCGGAGAGTGCAACGGAACCCACAACAAAGGGCCTAAGCCCGTCCATACCAATGGCCACTTCACGGACTGGTTCCACCCCTACCTGCGGCACGCCAACGGCGCGCTTCGTATTCGCTATGACGAGGCTGCCGGCACGATTCGTGTCGACAGTGCCACGCCTGCAGACGCCCCCAAGGTGGCCAACCTCGATGGTCTGCTGAACCTCGGCCAGCGCTGGACTCGGGAATTCAAGGCAGAATACCGCCGCTTGCAACGGGACGTCGAACAGCTCCGGCAGCGACGCCCCGGTCTCGCGCTAGAGGATGTGAGAAACCGGCTCAACGACTATCGCGACCGACTTTCGGACGCCGAGCCGAATGTCGATATCCATCGCATCGTGGCAGAAACCTTGCTTACTCCGGCGCGGATGTCTGCTTTGTAGCTGTTACGGTAAACGCTATTTGGCCCGCGGTTTGTCAGGATTATTCGGCCGCCAGTCGTCATCCGCTACTCCTGAGCGATGTCCTTGCGAACGGCCTCGATCAGCACGGATCGACCGGCTTGATCGACTTGTGACCGGCCTTCACGAGGGCCTGGATGGCGATCTGGTTGATCCGGCGGGGAGCCCCTCGGAATGCTGGAAGATGGCGGCGACCGAATCCTTGGTGGTGATCTCGGCGCTGGCCCTGACCGCCGTCAAGGGGCCTGGATGTAGGCCTGGTCCTCAGTGAACCCCGCGAGGTGGTAGCGGATGAAGGCCCGCTCGTCGTCGGGAGTGAGGTTCGCTCGATGGAGTGCGCTTTGACTGCATCAAGCGCGTCAATGAATTCTTGACGCGCTTGACAAATTGCGATATCTTGGTTGTGGAGCTTGAATGGGAGCGATTCGATGCCAAAATCCAGATCATCCCACCGTGCTCACGGAGTCGAAGCTCGCCCGCGAGTGAGCGGGCATCGCCTGGCAGCCTTCAAGATCCCAGCGGGGAGCCCACTGAGAACAGCGCTGCGCGCAGAATGGCAGGCCTTCAATCGGGCCCGCGCCTACGCCGAAACCCATGCAATCCAGGGCGAAGAGATCGCTTTGGCCGAGACCGAGCTCAAATACCTGGGGCGGGCCCTGTCCCCCTCCGAACGGCGAGAAAATGAGCTCCAGGTCAAGATGCACTCGGCCTTGCGCCGGCAGCACGTGCTGGAGAAGACAGTGCCGAGTGCGTGGGTGCAGGAGTTTCTGGGGATCACCCGCCAGGCCATCAGTCTCCAGGTCAAGAACCGGAAACTACTTGCCATCGAAGAGGGAGGCCGACTCTACTTTCCTGAATGGCAGTTCGACCCGACGGCCCCCGGCAAGGTCCTCAGGGGCCTGCGTGAAGTCCTGCCGGTCCTCGAACTTTCGGATTATGCAGCGACGCGATGGTTCGAGCAACCGCAGACATCCTTCAAAGGGAAGACCCCTCTCGCCATGCTGCAAGAAGGCAAGGTCAACGAGGTCCTCATCGAAGCACGATCGGTGGGGGCTCCTTAGGTTTGCCAACCTGGTTTCAGCCATCTCAAGCCCGCCCCGCCAAGCCGCAGCACCGCATCATCCGCCGGGGTGACGAACTGAGGCGGATCTACGCCCGGGAGCCCCACGGCTACCGGGCAGAGTCGTTTCGGCATTTTGGCCCCCTCCGCCGGTTTGACCACCATCGATATCCTTCCGGCGCCCCTGGCCGCGACGAAGAGCGCGGAATCCTCTATGCCTCGAAGTTCACCGATTGCTGTGTCGCCGAGGTTTTCTTCGGGACAGGTGTGGTTTCGAAGTTCAACCAGGAAGGCGGTGAGTACCACCTGGCCTCTTTGCGAGTCACGCGCCCGTTGCGACTCCTCAAACTACACGGCCCGAACGCCGCGATCGACGCGGGCACGACGACCAACATCTTCACCGAACCGTATGACGAGACCCAGCCCTGGGCGCGACACTTCTACGACAGCATCGACGTCTACGGGGTCGTCGACGGTATCGCCTACACGGCCTCCCATGGCGGTCAAGAGGCCCTTGCCCTCTTCGAGCGAGCCGCCGACGCATTGGAAGTTCTTGACGACCGGGCCTTCTCGGAGTCACTGACCCGTCACATCATCATCCAACTCGCCCATCGCCTGCATCTTGAAGTCGAAGACCTGTGATCGGTGCTTGGGACGCCCATCATTGGCGCAAATTTCCTCCAACCGGAGCAGCAGGCGCGAGCTGAGGCAGGGTGAACCAGAAGGTGCTGCCCTTCCCCAGTTCACTCTCTACCCCGATCCGGCCGCCATGGGCCTCGACGAGCCCCTTGGTGATGCTCAGGCCCAATCCCGTGCCCTTCACGGCGGCATGGGCCTTGGTCTCGACCCGGAAGAACCGGCTGAAGATCCGCTCGAGGTCCTCGCGCGGGATCCCCATTCCCGTATCCACGACCTCGATCCGGACATAGAGCCCCTCCGGCCGCGCCCGCAGGATGACCATGCCGCCAGCTGGCGTGTACTTGATGGCGTTGGAGAGCAGGTTGTTGAGGATCTGGGTGACCCGGACGGTGTCCGCCAGGACGAAAGGCAGATCGAACGGTACCTCGAGGCACAGGTTCAGAGCCTTCTCCTCGGCGAGCGGTCCCACCATGGCCGCGGTGTCCGTCAAGAGCGCCGAGATGTCGAGCTCATGCCGATCCAATCGGAAGGTTCCCGCCTCGAGCCGCGCGTAATCGAGCAGATCGTCGATCAAGGTGGTCAACTGCCTGGATCCGGCCTGGATCCGCTCCAAGGCGTCACGCTGCTCCGTGCTCCCGATGGGGCCGAGGTCCTCGTCGAGCAGGGAGGAGGCGAATCCCAGGATGAAGGCGATCGGGGTCTTGAGCTCGTGGGAGACCATGTTGAGAAAGCCGGCCTTGAGCTCGTCGGAGCGCTTCTGGGCCTCGTAGGCCCCCCTTAGCTCGGAGAGCGCCGACTGAAGGTCGCGCGTTTGACGCTCCACCAGGCTTTGCATCGACGAATAGAGGCGCGCGTTCTCGAGGGCCATGCCCGCGTAGGTGGCGACCGATTGCAGGACCGCGCGATCCTCATCGGAGAAGGGGGGCTGGAAGGGGCTCCGCTCGACATAGAGGGCCCCCAGGATCCGGTCCCGGGCCCGCAGCGGAAGGGTCAGGATCGCTCGTGGACGCCACCCGACGACCTGCTCTCGATCGGGGGGCGGTTCCTCGATCTGCACGCTCCGACCTTCCCGGACGGTGCGCTCCAGAAGGGCAGGGACGCCATCCTCCGGTTCGTCCGGCAGGCCTCGTTCGATCAGGACTTCCCCCGTCACGTCGAGCAGGCGGACGGCGGTCCGGCGGGCGCCTGCGAGTTCGTGAAGGCTCTCCAGGGCGTGCTCGACCACCGTTATGACCCGCAGCGAGCCGGCCAGACTCCGGCTGAACTCGACGATCGCTTGCAGGCGCCGGATCTGGGCGGTCTGATCGGCATGCCGGCTCAGCCCGATCTCGAGCGCCCGGAGGCGCTCCGCCAGCTCGCCACGCATCTGGAGCGACTGCAGGGCCGTCTTGAGCACGGCCAGATCCGATTCCGGGGCCCTCGTCCCGAGCCGCTCGAAGCCCTCCGAGGCGGCGACGAGTGCCAGTCCACCGGCATGGTGTCCACGCTGAAAGTAGGCCCTGGCGATTTGCCGGTGGAGGGTCGAGTCCTCGACCTGACCTCGGGCCAGGCACAGGTCCGCGAGCTCCAGGTTGAGGTTGGCGAGGTGCAGCAGGTTCCGGGCCTCCTGGGCCTGACACAACCCACTTCTAAGCCGTTTTGCAGCGTGATCGAATAGGCCGCGGTGCCGCTCGCAGCGAGCCAGCAAGCGGGTGGCCAGGAGGTGATGGTGCAGGTTGACCCGCCGACCGGAGGCGCTGATTCGCTCGGCCTCCTGAGCCGCCTCCTCGGCCTCCTTCCAGCGATCGAGAGCGATCAGGAGTTCCGCCTGATAGGCGAGAATTTCGGGCAAGGGGTAGAAGCCGCCCGCCCTCGCGCGGGCAACGGCGGCCTCGACCCGCGGCAAGCCCATCTCCGGGTTCCCCTGCAGGGCCAACGCCCGCCCCTGCAGAGCGTCTCCCCAGGCCAGGTAGTAATCCTGCTTGATGGTCCGGACATTCTCGATGAATCGCTCAACCTGGACATAGGCCTCGTGGGGATCGCCGCTGTCCATCAGGAATCGGGCAAGCGGAATGAGGCGCAGGAGAAGATGCAGGAAGGGCTGCCCCATCTGGCGGCTGAGGCGTTCAAGCCGCTCGTGGGCAGGCATGAAGTCGTCGTGCCGCCCGGTGTAAGTGGCTCGAACCAAGCGGACGTGGAAGCAGAGGGTCAGAGCATCCGGGAACTGGTAGTCTCTGGACAGCGCCTCGGCCTCCGCCAGGCTCGAGGCGTCGACGTCCATGCCCTGGTTCGCCCGGCACATGTTGAGCACGGTGTCCCCGATCGCCATGAACCACGCCGTGAGCGTACCCCAGGGCCGGTTGGCTAGCAGGATCTCCCTCATCCGGCGGCAGTGGGCCTCGCCCTCGGCCGCATATCCCCGGTACAGGTCGACCACGGCCTGAGCGGCCAAGAGATAGGCCTGGGCCAAGGACGGGCCGGGTTCGAGTTCCCCGGAGGCGGCCGCGATCCAGTGCTCGGCGCGATCGATCGACTGCACGAAGGCGTAGGCCATGGCGAGGAGGGAGGTCAGCCCGGCTCGGTGCCGATCGTCGCCCACGCGGTGCGAAAGCCATTGTTCGAGGGCCGAGATGGCCAGAACGGGCTCGAGGCCGATGGCGAGTTTGCCGATCTCCTCCTGCCAGGTCATGACGAGGGCCGGATCGGGTACGCCATGCCGCTCCTGGAGCTGAACGGCGCTCTGGTAGAAGTCGACGGCCTCCCGGGTGCTGTCGCGCGAGACCGCCTCGGCCGCGGCCAGCTGCAGCCAGCGGGTCCCCTCGGCGAGGGCGTCCGCCCGGCCGTAGTGATGAGCCAGGAGCGCCGCCGAGGCCTTGCCGCCGCACTCCAGCGCCTTGGCGACGGCGTGGTGCAGAACCGGGCGAGTCTCGCTGGGGATGGCTTGATAGATCGCCTCGCGCGTCTTGGCGTGCTGGAACGAGTAGCCTTCTGCCTGGACGAAGATGAACTGGCGCTCGACGAGCAGGTCGAGCGCGTGGTGGAGGCGATCGCCCGGCAGGCCCGCCACGGCGGCCAGCAGTTCGGGCTGGAAAGGGTCCCCCAGGACGGAGGCGATCCGGGCAACGTCTCGAGCGTCGTCCGGGAGGCGCGAGAAGCGGCGCATCAGGCTGGCCTCGATGCTCTCCGGGACCGGGACCTTCGAGATCGCCGCGTCGAGGTGCCAGCCACCTTCCCGGAACTGCAGCCACCCTTCCTCGATGAACAGACGCAACGCCTCCGAGATGAAGAAGGGGTTTCCGCCCGCCAGCCGGTCCACCACCTCGAACAGACCTTCCGAGTGGATCGGCGCCCCCAGGATCCCCTCGATCATCTCGACGCGGGCCTCCGAATCCAAGGGGTCGAGGGTCAGCTGGACGGCGATCGGCTTGCTCAGGCCCTGGCGCAAGGGACTGTCGGCCGGCAGCTCGTCCGATCGGGCGGTGAGCCCGATCAGCACGGGGACGCCCTGCAGCTCGGGAACGAGGAAGTTGAGCAGTTCGACCGTCGCACGATCCGCCCAGTGCAGGTCCTCGATGAAGAGGGCCAAGGGGTTCAGCTTGGCGGCCGCCTTCAGCCGGTCCGCCACCGCCTGGAAGAGTTGATGCTTCTCGCGACGCGGATCCAATCGCTGGCCGGGAGGGGGAAGCTCAGGAAACAGCAGGTGGAACGGGGCGGCCGGATCGGGGGGCATCGCCAGCAAGAGGGGACCAAGGGCCTGGGAGAGGGGAAGGTAGGGAGCGTTCAATTGGTCGAGGCACTGACCCTGGTAGCACCGGACCCCCTCCAGCTGTGCCAAGAGCCTCGCCTCGCGCAAGAGGCGCGACTTCCCCATGCCAGCGGGCGCCGAGATGACGAGGGTTGCCCCCCGGGCCTCTCTCAGCTGCGAGAGGGTCAGCCGAATCGCGGCAAGCTCGGATCCTCGCCCGGCGATGGTCGCGGCGTTCAGATAGCCGAGCGGGGCGATCGCCGTTCCGACCGGGGCCGGGGTGCCGGTGATCGCCGCGAGCTCGAGGAGGGCCTCGGCCGCGTTCGCAGGACGCTCGCGAGGATCCCGGGCCATGAGGCGCTCGAGGAACGCGGCGAGGTCTTCCGGCAACTCGGGGCGTCTCGCCCGGGGCGGAATCGGGCTCGTGCGCAGGTGGGCGAGCACCAGGTCGAGCCCATGGAGGCCGGGGAAGGGGACGCACCCGGTGGCGAGGTGATAGGCGAGCCCACCCAGGACGTACAGGTCGCTCCGAGCGTCCATGACGCCGCCCAGGGGGACCTCCGGCGGAAGGTAGGCGAGGGTCCCGGTGAGGGTCCCGTCGCTCGTGAGCCCGTATTGGGTCGCCGCCCCCAGGTCGACCAGCGTGATCAGGTCCTGGTGGCGATAGATGATGGACCCCGGGTGCAGGTCCCGCACGACGAGCAACCGGGAATGCAAGTAGGCCAGCAAGCCCAGAAGCTGCCTGATGACCTGGTAGAGGTCCGGAAGGGGTAGGGGGCCGCGCTCGAGCAAGGTGGCGAGACTGTCTCCCGGCACCCAGTCCCGCGCCAGGTAGGGTCGACCATCGGGAAGGTACCCGAACTCGAGCGCGCGCACCAGGTTGGGATGTTGCAACGAGCTCAGCCGGCGGAATTCGAGCTTGAGCAGGGCGATCGCCGCCTCGAGCTGGTCGGGGGGCGCCTCGGCGACCTTGAGCACCCGCGACTCTTGGGGTCGAATTTGCGAGACCAGGGCGAAACGCGAACCCGGACCAAGATTCATCGGATCGACGTGTTGGATCTCAATCTCGCCGCGCACCATCCGCTCCCTTTGGCGCCGCGCACCAGTTTCCGGGCCCGCCGTGACTGTATCATGTCGCCTCCGTTTCGTCGCGGCGGCCAAAGAAGGCCGAGATCAAGGCGCGAGCTGGGGCAGGGTGAACCAGAAGGTGCTGCCCTTCCCCAGCTCGCTTTCCACCCCGATCCGGCCCCCATGGGCCTCGACGAGCCCCTTGGTGATGCTCAGGCCCAGGCCCGTGCCCTTCACGGCGGCATGGGCCTTGGTTTCCACGCGGAAGAAGCGACTGAAGATCCGATCGAGGTCCTCGCGCGGGATGCCCATCCCCGTATCCGCGACCTCGATCCGGACATAGGGCCCCTCCGGCCGGGCCCGCAGGGTGACCATGCCACCAGCTAGCGTGTACTTGATGGCGTTGGAGAGCAGGTTGTTGAGGATCTGGGTGACGCGGACGGTGTCGGCCAGGACCAGCGGGAGATCCGCCGGCACTTCGAGGTCCAGGTGCTGGGCCTTTTCCTCGGCGAGCGGACCCATCATGGCCGTCGTGTCCACCAAGAGCGCCGAGATGTCCAGCTCTTGCCGATCCAACCGGAAGGTCCCCGCCTCCAGGCGGGCGTAATCGAGGAGATCATCGATCAGGGTGGTCAGCTGTCCGGATCCGGCCTGGATCCGCTCCAGGGCGTCGCGCTGGTCCTCGTTGTCGATGGGGCCGAGGTCCTCGTCGAGCAGGGAGGAGGCGAATCCCAGGATGAAGGCGATCGGGGTCTTGAGCTCGTGGGAGACCATGTTGAGAAAGCCCGCCTTGAGTTCGTCGGCCCGCTTCTGGGCCTCGTAGGCCACCCGCAGCTCGGAGAGTGCCGTCTGCAGGTCGCGCGTTTGACGCTCCACCAGGCTTTGCATCGACGAATAGAGGCGCGCGTTCTCGAGGGCCATGCCCGCGTAGGTGGCGACCGATTGCAGGACCGCGCGATCCTCGTCGGAGAAGGCCGGCTGAAAGGGGTTCCGCTCGACGTAGAGGGCCCCCAGGATCCGATCCCGGGCCCGCAGCGGGAGGGTCAGGATGGTGCGCGGACGCCACCCGACGACGCGCTCCCCCTCGGGGGCCGGCTCCTCGAACTGCACGGGCTGACCCTCCCGGATCGTCCGATCCAGGAGCGCCCCGATCTCGCCATCGGGCCCATCCGGGAGGCCCCGCTCGATCAGGACCTCCCCGGTCACATCGAGCAGGCGCACGGCGGTTCGGCGCGCTCCTGCGAGCTCGTGCAGGCTTCCGACGGCCTGCTCGACGACCGTTTCGATCCGCAGCGAGCCCGCCAGACTCTGGCTGAACTCGACGATCGCCTGCAGGCGCCGGATCTGAGCGGTCTGATCGGCGTGCCGGCTCAGCCCGACCTCGATCGCCCGCAGGCGTTCGGTCAGTTCACCGCGCATCTGGAGCGACTGGAGGGCCGTCTTCAACACGGTCAGATCCGTGGCCGGGCCCTGGGTCCCGAGCCGCTCGAAGCCCTCTGATGCCTCAACGAGGGCCATGCCGCCCGAATGGTGCCCGCGCTGGAAGTAGGCCCGGGCGACCTGGCGGTGAAGGGTCGCGTCCTCGATCTGAGCGCGGGACTCGTACAGGTCCGCGAGCTCGAGGTGAAGGGCGGCGAGGTGCAACAGGTTCCGGGCTTCCTCGGCCTGCGAGAGGCCTTGCTCGAGCCTGCGTTCTGCCTCAGCGACCCGGCCCCGATGGCGCTCGCAGCGCGCGATCAAGCGCGTGGCCATGAGGTGGTGATGGAGGTTGGCCCGCGGACCGGATCCGCTGATTCGCTCAGCCTCCTGGGCCGCCGCCTCGGCCTCCTTCCAGCGATCGAGGGCGATCAAGAGCTCCGAGCGGTAGGCCAGGTACTCGGGCAACGGATAGTAAGCGGCCGCCTTCGCCCGGGAAACAGCGGCCTCGACCCTAGACAGGCCCATCGCCGGGTTCCCCTGCAGCGCCAGAGCCCGCCCCTGCAGGGCGTCCGCCCAGGCGAGGTAATACTCCTGCCCGATGGAGCGCACAATCTCGATGAGACGCTCGGCCTGGACGTAGGCCTCGTGGGGATCGCCGCTGTCCAAGAGGAACAAGGAGAGCGGGATGATCCGGATGAGCTCGTGCAAGAACGGATGGCCCATCTGGCGGCTGAGCGCTTCGGCCCGCTCGTGGGCGGGAGTGAAGTCGTCGTGTCGCCCCGTGTAGACGGCCCGGACCAGTCGGGTGTGGTGGCAGAGCGCCAGCGCGTCCGGAAACTGGTAGTCCCGTGCGAGCTCCTCGGCCTCGGCCAAAAGAGGCGCTTCCACGTCCAGCCCCTGGTTCACCCGACAGATGTTGAGCATGGTGGTCCCGATCGCCATGAACCACGCCATGAGGGTGCTCCAGGGTCGATTAGCCTGCAGGATCTCCCGCATCCGGTAGCAGTGGGCCTCACCGTCGACCACATGGCCCCGGTAGATGTCCACGACGGCCTGGGCGGCCAAGAGATAGGCCTGGGCCAGGGTCGCGCCAGGTGCGAGGGCTCCCCCGGCGTTCGCGATCCAGTGCTCGGCCCGATCGATCGCCCCCACGAAGGCGTAGGCCATGGCCAACAGCGAGGTCAGCTCGACCCGGTGCGGGTCGTCGTCGAAGCGCTGAGCGAGCCGCGCCTCGAGCGCCGAGATGGCGAGAACGGGGTCGAGGCAGAGGGCCAGCTGGCCGATCTCCTCCCTCAGGGCCGTCACGAGGGAGGGATCGGGCATTCCGTGCCGCTCCTGGAGCTCGATCGCACCCTGGTAGAAGTCGACGGCCTCCCGGATGCTGTCGCGCGAGACCGCCTCGGCCGCCGCCCGTTGCAGGTAGCGGATTCCCTCGTCGAGGACGTCCGCCAGGCAGTAATGGTGGGCCAGGAGCGCCGCCGGGGCCTTCCCGCTCCGCTCGAGCGCTTCGGCGACGGCGCGGTGGAGGGACGGAGCGACCTCGGGCGGGATCGCGCGGTCAATCGCTTCGCGCGTCCGGGCGTGCTGGAACCAGTAGCCTTCCTCCCGCTGGCAGATGAACTGCCGCTCGACGAGCAGGTCGAGGGCGGCGTCGAGGCGATCGCCCGGCACCCCCGCCACCGCGGCCAGTAGATCGGGCTGGAAGGGGTCCCCCAGCACGGCGGCGAGCTGGGCGACCCCCTGAACCTCGTCCGGGAGCCGGGAGAAGCGGCGCAGTAGGCTGGCTTCGATGGTCTCCGGGACCGGGACCTCCGAGATCCCTGCGCGGAGGTGCCAGCCTCCGTCCCGGAACTCCAGCCACCCCTCCTCGATGAACAGCCGCAAGGCCTCCGAGATGTAGAAGGGGTTTCCGCCCGCCAGCCGGCCCACCACCTCGAACAGCCCTTCCGTGAGGATGGGAGCCCCCAGGATTCCCTCGATCATGCCGGCGCGTGCCGCCGCATCCAAGGGGGAGAGCGCGAGCTGGACGGCGTACGACTCGCTCAAGCACTGACGCAGGGGGCTGTCGGAGGGCAGCTCGTCCGACCGGTAGGTGAGGCCGATCAGCACGGGAACGCCCTGCAGAGCGGGGATGAGGAAATTGAGCAACTCGACCGTCGCGTGGTCCGCCCAGTGCAGGTCCTCGATCAAGAGGGCCAGGGGGGCCTGCTTGGCGGCCATCCTGAGCCAGTCCGCCACCGTGCTGAACAGCTGACGCTTCTCGCGACGCGGATCCAGCCTCCGGCGCGGCGGGGGGAGCTCGGGAAAGAGGAGATGGAACGGAGCGGCCGGATCCGGGGGGTGCAACTCCACGAGGGGAGCCAAGGCGCTCGAAAGCGGGAGATAGGGGGCACTCTTGTGGTCGAGGCACTGGCCCTGGAAGGAGCGAACCCCCTCGAGCTGGGCCAAGAGGCGGGCTTCGCGCAAGAGGCGCGACTTGCCCATGCCGGCGGGTGCCGAGATGATGATCGCCGCCCCCCGACCCTCCTTCAACTGGGCGAGAGCGAGCTGGATGGCGGTGAGCTCGGGGCCTCGCCCGATGAGGGTCACCGCGTTCAGGTAGCCCACGGGAGCGATCGCCGTTCCGACCGGGGCCGGGGTGCCGGTGATCTCCGCGAGTTCGAGGAGGGCCTCGGCCGCGCTCGCGGGACGCTCGCGCGGGTCCCGGGCCATGAGGTGCTCGAGGAACGCGGCGAGGTCTTCCGGCAGGTCGGTCCGGCGCGCCCGCGGGGGGATGGGGCGGGCGGCGAGATGGGCCCGGACCAGATCGAGCCCCTCGAGGCCGGGGAAGGGGACGCACCCGGTGGCGAGGTGGTAGGCGAGTCCACCCAGGACGTACAAGTCGCTCCGAGCGTCCAGGACGCCGCCCAGGGGGACCTCCGGCGGGAGGTAGGCAAGGGTCCCGGTCAGAGTCCCGTCGCTCGCGAGCCCGAACTGGGTCGCCGCCTCGAGGTCGATCAGCGTGACCTGCTCCTGGTGGCAGTAGACCAGGGACCGGGGGTGCAGGTCCCGCACGACGAGCAACCGGGAGTGCAGGTACGCCAGGAGGCCCAGGAGCTGCCGGAGGATCGACGTGAGGGCCGGCAGGGACAAGGGACCCTGCTCGAGCATGGTGGCGAGATCGGTCCCCGGCACCCACTCGCGCGCCATGTACGGTCGGCCGTCAGGAAGCGTGCCCAGCTCGAGGGCGCGCACCAGGTTGGGGTGCTGCAGTGTGCTCAGCCGGCGGAATTCGAGCTTGAGCAGGGCGATCGCCGCCTCTCGCTGCTCTGGCGCGGCCTCGGCGACCTTGAGGACCCGCGCCTCTTGGGGTCGAGCAAGCGGGACCAGCGAGAAACGCCGGCCACGGCCGAGGTTCAGCGGATCGAGCAGCTGGGTTTCACTTCCAACGTGCGGCATCCAACCCCTTCGGAGCGCGACGGTATCAGGGCGCGCCGTGCCCGCATCATATCACGATGGATCGTCCCGGCAGCCAGAGCGGAAGGTCCCGACGTCAGCGGGACGCGAGGGTAGTCCGGTTGACCGGGACCAGGGCGAGGCAGGTTTCGTCCCGCAGATCGTAGGCGAAGGCCGCATAGCGGCCGTCCGGAAGCAGCGCGATCAGGTACAGGTGAAAGGGATCGACCCCGATGAAGGTCGGAATGATGGCGACCGCCTGGCGGCGAAGGGGCTTCAGGACGATGTTGGGCACGGCGAGCGGATCGATCCGGCCGGTGAACCGATCGAGCATGAAGACCCGCTTCAGAACCCGGTCCTCCCAGGCGATCCAGCGCCCCTGGACGGTCTCCATGGTCACGAAGGCCGCCTGCCCTTCTTCGATCTCCCGGTTGGTGCGCAGCTCCTGCACGGTCCCGTCCGACTCGGAGTAGAGGAAGAGGTCGCCGTCCGCCGTCGCGAAGACCACGAGGCCCGAGATGGCCGTGATGAAGAAGGACTGGATCAGGCCATGCCGCACGGCCACCGCGTTCACGGGGGTGACCTCCTCCGGGACCGGGACCGGGTCCCATGGAAAGAACAGCAGCTCGGACGCCGACGCGTCCACCAGCGGACGGAGCCGCGAGGGAAGGCGGCACGGGAGCCGGTAGAGCAGACCGAGCCCGTTGAGGGCTGAGCGGCGATCGCCCGTCGCCAAACAGTAGGAGGTGCCCAGGAGGTCGGGCAGCGCGAAGAGGACGAATCCCCCCACCAGGCGCGGATCGAACAGAGTCACCTTCTGCTCGCGTGGCCGATCGTACACCTGGACGGCGAAGTCCTGCGTGAAGTAGTAGCGCCCGGGTGCCAGATAGGTCGGCGCCTTGACTCCGCGGCCCGCCCCGGGGAACAGGGTGACCTCCGACGGCGACGCCTCGTAGCTCGCGAGACCGGCATCAGGCCGGAATGAGGTGGGAAAGGCGATCACCTTGTTCTCGAGCTTTGAGGGATCGTGCTCGAGCTCCGTGAGTAGCGTCGACGACTGGCTCGCGGCGAGGGCGGAGGAGTCGGTGGCGGTCTCCTCGAGGCTCAGCGGGCGGGGCGGCGGGGGGACAGGCGCCCGGTCGGCCGGAGAGAGGGAGCTCGCGTCGGCGCAGGCGTACAGAACCATCGCGGCCAGGAAGGCGGCCGCTATCCCCCTTCGCCTCATGGGTCACCTGCGGGTTGGGAAGACGGTACGCCATGAGGCTAGCAAGCAGGCACCGAGATCGCTTGTCGGCTTTGGCCCAGGACCTTCGGCGGTAACCGACCAGCCCCCCGTCCCGGCTGGACGGGCACCCTCTTGCTCGCCTAGAATAGCGCCACTCCGCCCGCGACTGAGAAAGGAAGCGCCATGTCGAGCAGCCTTCGGTCCTTCGCCCTTGGAGTTGCCGTGAGCGTCGGCCTGAGCTCCTTGATGGGGTGCGCCGTTTTGCGAGCCAATGAGCGACCGGCGCCCGACATCCACGTCGACCGCTCGCCCGAGAAGGTCGCCAGGGGCGAGTACCTGACCTTGCACGTCATGGATTGCTTCGGCTGCCACGGGACGGTCGATCCGGCTGCGGGGATGGTCGACCGCACCCGTCCCGCGGGTGGGGCCGTGTTCGGGCACAACCTGGGGTTCCCCGGCACCGTCTACCTCCGGAACCTGACCGCCGACCCCGAGACCGGGCTGGGATCCTGGACGGATGGCGAGATCCTGCGGGCCATGCGCGAAGGGGTGAGCCGAGATGGGCATCCGCTCTTTCCGATCATGCCCTACACCCACTACCGCGAGATGAGCGACGACGATGCCATGGCGATCGTGGCCTACCTGCGGACCGTCCCGCCCGTGAAGAACAAACTGCCGGACAGGCAGCTCGACTTTCCGCTCAACCTGATCGTCAACACGATCCCCCAGCCCCTCGAGGGATCGGTCTCTGGGCCCGCGAACACGCCGGTGCCCCGGGGCGAGTACCTGTTCAAGATGGCTGCCTGCGCGGAGTGCCACACCCCCATGAACCAGGGGCGCCTGGACATGAGCCACTACTTGGCCGGTGGGCATCTCTTCCGGGACCAAACGATGCCCCCGACCGATCCGGGAATCCGGATGCCGAACATCACGCAGGACAAGGAGACGGGCATCGGCGCCTGGACTGACCAACAGATCAAGGATGCCGTTCGCCTGGGGCGTGAACCCAACGGGCGGCAGCTCCGGATGACCATGCCGTGGAGCCAGTTCAACGGCTTGACCGAGCAGGATGCCGACGACCTGGTCGCTTTCCTCCGGACCATCCCGCCCATCAAGAACAAGGTCGACCGCTAGATTCTTTCGCTCCTTCAGCCCGTCTTCAGCGACGACCCGTTAGGGTGGTGTCAGTTCGCTTTGCTCTGACACTGGCTGGAAGGATCCTGGCATCATGAAGATCGATTCGGGTGATACCGCGTTCGTCCTGATTTCCGCCGCCCTGGTGCTCTTGATGACGCCCGGCCTGGGCTTCTTCTACGGAGGCATGGTCCGCGGCAAGAACGTCGTCAACACGCTGATGCTCAGCTTCGTCACGCTCGCTGTCGTGGGCGTCGAGTGGGTGCTGTTCGGGTACTCGGAAGCCTTTGCGCCCGGCCTCGGCTCGTTTGCCGGCCTGGTGGGTTCCCTACGCTGGTGGGGCCTCGAAGGGGTCGGCTTGGCACCCAATCCGGCCTATGCGGCCACCATCCCCCACATGGCCTTCGCGGCCTTCCAGGCCATGTTCGCCATCATCACGCCGGCGCTCATCTCGGGGGCGATCGTCGAGCGGATTTCGTTCAAGAGCTACTTCTGGTTCATCGTCCTGTGGAGCGCCCTGATCTACGCCCCCATCGCCCACTGGGTGTGGGGTTCGGACGGCTGGCTGCACAACCTGGGGGCGCTCGACTTCGCGGGCGGTACCGTCGTGCACATCTCGGCCGGTGTCTCGGCGTTGGTGGCGGCCCTCGTACTCGGTCCGCGCAAGCACGAGGCGGCTCACGGGCAGGGTCACAGCGTGCCCTTCGTGCTCTTGGGCGCGGCGCTCTTGTGGTTCGGGTGGTTCGGGTTCAACGCTGGCAGCGCGCTCGGAGCCAACGAGGTGGCGGCCCTCGCCTTCATGACGACCAACGCGGCGGCGGCCGTGGGCGCGCTCGCTTGGATGCTGCTCGACTGGTCGCGGCACGGCAAGGTGACGGCCATCGGGGCCGCGAGCGGGGCCGTGGCGGGGCTGGTCGCCATCACGCCGGCGGCGGGTTACGTCTCGCCGTTGGGGTCGCTCGCCATCGGGGCCTTGGCGGCGTGCGGCTGCTATGGGGCGACCCGCGTGCTGCGGCATCGCTTCAAGATCGACGATTCGCTGGATGCCTTCTCGGTGCACGGGGTGGGCGGGATGATCGGGGCGATCGCCACCGGCATTTTCGCGACAAAGGCCCTGAATTCAGGAGGAGCCAACGGCCTGCTCTACGGAAACCCGCACCAGCTCTTGATCCAGGTGGTGGCGGTGTTGGCGACGGGGGTGTTCGCGGCCGTGGGCAGCTTCATCATCCTCAAGGTGCTGGATGCCGTGTTCCGGCTGCGGGTGGCCGATCACGTCGAGGCGGACGGCCTCGATCTGCACCACCACGGCGAGATCGCCTACGCCAACCAGCCCTGATTGACGTCAGCTAGCCCTCCCGCACGCTTCGCTCGCACCAGGCGCCAATCTCCGCCATGGTTTTGGTCGTTCCTTCGTTCACCTCGGGCGGGTCGTCCTTTGAAGGCGACCCGCCCAATCGACGTTGAGGGCAAGATCGCGGGCGAGTGGGCCGAAAATAGGGTTGTAAATCAGGCGGTATTCATGGGAATATTCCAGGTGGAGGTGGGCCATGCTGACCCTCGATCCCCGAACGGTGGAGGCTGAATCGGTCCGCAAGCGAACGGCCGAGATTGCGGGCTATCTGCAAGACACGATCGGTCAGAAGGTGACCGCCTACCTGGCCGGGGTCGAAGACCCGAAGCTCGTCGGGAGATGGAGCCGAGGCGAGATCCAACCTCGCGGCTTTGCGGAAACCCGCCTGAGACATGGTTACCTGATCGTGCGGATGCTCGTCGATGCTTACGACGCGGAGACCGCGAAGGCCTGGCTTTACGGCTCGAATTCCCGGCTGGATGATCGCGCTCCGGCGCTGATCCTGCGCAAGGCCGAAAGGCTCGAGGATATCCAGTTGCTCGTGCCGGTCGCCAAGGCCTTTGCCAGGAGCGAAGGCTGACACCGCCCCCTCAGGTTTGGCGGGTCGGCCATCGCGCCGGTCCCCTGGACTTCGTTCCGCGGGAGCGATGCGGATGGGCCGGGCGCTTCGACGATCCAAAGCGCGAGTTCCGAACCCTGTATGGCGCTGAGCACGGCATTACCTGCCTACGCGAAGTGCTCGCCGATTTCCGTCCCCAAGCCGAAGCGATCGCCGAACATGTCCGGATCTTCGGCAGCATAGAGGACTTGCCGATCGGACTCGTCCCTCGCCGCTACCGCGACGAGCACGTGCTGGTCGGGGCGATCGCCGATCCGGATCCTGAGCAGCTGGTCGACATCGAGGAACCGGCTTGCCGTGCTCGGCTCGAGCGGGATCATGCTCGGCTACTGGCCCTCCACCAGATGCCGCACCTGGACCTCTCGCAGCTTCGTAGCGACCAGCGCCCGGTGACACAGGCGATCGCCAGATATCCCTTTGAACAAGGGCTTCCGGGAGTCATCTATCGATCCAAGCTCGACAATATGCGTTGCTTCGCCTTGTTCGAAGGGCGTGCCGCATTACGGCGAGTCGGTGAGCCCAGGGAGTTGGCGGCCGACGTTCCGGAAATCCGGCAGATTTGTGCGGAGTGGGGGGCTTCGGTTGGGTTGAACGACCACCACCCGCAGCCGGGTCGCTGCCCGGTGACGCGACCCCAACCGCGCTGGAACCGAGAGACCAAGCTCTGCGCCGCGTCTTCAGTCCGGAATTTCAGCCAAGCGGACCCCGGATTCAGCTAGCTTGGTGACGAGGCGTTCGAGTTCCATGAGCTTGTGCTCGATGCGGTGCAGGTGGCCCTGCATGTCGTCCACTTCCTGCTCGGACTTGTAGTTGATCGCGAAGTCGATGATCGATTCACGCTTGTCCCGCGCGGCCTGGCGGTTCTGGCTCATCATGATGAGCGGCGCCTGGAAGGCGGCGACGAAGGAAAGGAAGAGATTCAGGAGGATGTAGGGCATCGGATCGAAGCGGAACCGCCCCGTCAGCGGTAGGGTGTTCCAGAGGATCCAGGCGGCCAGCACGATGGCGAACAGGATGATGAAGCGCCAGCTGCCGCCGAAGGCCGCAATCCGGTCTGCCAGGCGATCGCCCCAGGTGGTCGTTCGCCCGTATTCCTCGTCCAGGCGGGCCATGATGGTCGTCTCGTAGTGGTCCACCAGGCGATCGATCCGGTTGACGTTGTGCTTGTCGAGCGGAATGCTGAAGCCGTCCAGCGTATGCTCGTCCGCAGCGGGGATGTGACTTTCGAGCGGGGCGGGGGTATCCAAGGCGCAGCCTCCCTGAGATAGGCGGGCGGGAATTCTCCGCGTGGTATACCCGGAGGCCGTGCCTGGTTATAGGGTATTGCCACTTGAACCAGGATCCGACCGCACCCCGGACTTCCAGGATCCGGGTACCATCACCAAGTCCGCGCCAGCGGACTAGGACGACGTTCGTGCGCCCGACCCTCCTTTCAGGGAGTGCAGTCGCTCACGATGCGGATTGAATCGCCTCCGCGGAGCGATGGGGAAGTCGCAAGCCACTCACCAGCCCGACGCTCGCAAGGATCAACCCAAATCCCAACATCGACCCGAGGCCGAGTCGTTCGCCCAGGAACACCGCCCCCCAGAGCAAGCCGAACGCCGGTGACAGGTAGGTGACCATGGTCGCCCGCATGGCGCCCACCCGGGCGATCAGACGGAAGTAAAGCAAGTAGCCGAGCGCCGTCGAGAGCAGGGAGAGCGCGAGGGTGCAGCCGATCACAAGGGCGGAGGGCGCCTGATGGGGCATGCTCGCGGGCATCAGTGGAAGCAGGGCGATCGCCGCCGCCAGCTGGCTGTAGATGGTGATGGCCATCGGCGAGGCCCCCTGCAGCTTGGCCCGGCTGTAGACGGCCGAGAACCCGTATAGCACGGCCGCCACGAGCGACTCCCCGCTCGACACCAGCAAGTCGCGATTCAGTGGCAAGGGGCCCAGTCCGACCAGCACCGCGACCCCGGCGAGCCCCGTGACGAGCCCGAGCACCTTGGACCACGGCAGGCGTTCCCGAAACCACAGGGCTGCGATGACGGCACCGCACAAGGGAGTGGTCGCGTTCAGGGTGGCCGCGAGCGAGGCCGTCAGGTGCAGCTCGGCCGTCGCGATCAGCAGGAACGGGATGGCCGAGTTGGTGAGGCCCACGACCAGCAACGGGCGCCAGTAGGGGCGGAGGGGAGGAAGGGTACGGGCGATCGCCGTTCCCGCAAGCAAGACGAGCCCCGCCAGCAGGACCCGGATTTCGATCAGCAAGGCGGGCCCCAGGACCGGGGCCGCCACCCGCATGAACAGGAAGGAGCCGCCCCAGATGCTCGAAAGTAGCACCAGGGCGGCGAGGTCTTGGCGCTTCACGTCAGAACTGTCGCAGGAAGCGCCAGTCGTTCTCCCAGAACAGCCGGATGTCCGGGATGTCGTGCATGAGCATGGCGATCCGCTCGGCTCCGAAGCCGAAGGCGAACCCGGTGTAGCGCTCGGGATCGATCTTGACGGCCTCGAACACGTTCGGGTCGACCATCCCGCAGCCGCCGAGCTCGAGCCAGCCCGAGTAGGAGCAGGTCCGGCAGCCGGCGCCCTTGCAGAGGCACTCGACGTCATACTCGGCCGACGGCTCGGTGAACGGGAAGAAGCTCGGGCGGAAGCGCACCTTGCGATCGCCCCCGAAGATCTCCCGCATCGCGACCGACAGCGTGCCCTTGAGATCCGCGAACGTCACGTTCTCGTCGACCGCAAGCCCCTCGATCTGGTGGAAGATCGGGTAGTGGCGCCCGGTGACCGTATCGCGCCGGTAGACCCGACCCGGCATCAGGGAGCGGATGGGGGGCTGGGTCTGCTCCATGATGCGAATCTGGACGCTCGACGTATGGGTGCGCAACAGGCGGCCGTCGGCCAGGTAGAAGGTGTCCTGCATCTCGCGCGCCGGGTGGTCGGGCGGAGTGTTGAGGGCCGTGAAGTTATGCCAGTCGTCCTCGACCTCGGGCCCCTCGGCGAGCGTGAAGCCCAGTCGCGCGAACACGTCGGCCACCCGGTCGAGGACCTGGGTGAGGGGATGGCGATGGCCGGTGACGATGGCCCGACCCGGCAGCGTCACGTCGACCCGCTCGGTTCCGAGACGGCGGTCCAGCTCGGCCCGCTCGATCGCCTGGAGCCGGGTCTGATACTCGGCTTCGAGCTCGGCCTTGATCCGGTTGACGCCCTGGCCGAAGGCCTTACGCTCAGAGGGATCGAGCTTGGGGATCTCGCGCATGAGGGCGTTCAGTTCGCCCCGCTCGCGGCCGAAGTAGCGCTGGTACCAGGCCTCGAGCGCGGGGCGATCACCGGCCTGGGAGAGGGCCATGCTCGCGGTTTCCTGGATGGAGTCGAGGGTGGTGACGTTCATCGGGCTTGTGTCCTCGGGTAGGAGCAAGGTCCGGCGGCACGACGCCACCGGACCCTGCGGTCTTACTGGAGCATAACCCACTCCCGGCCCAATCGGAAATTGGGCCGACCTGGGTTAGAGCGCCTAACAAAACTGTTCTATCGAGCCGACACGTCGGCCAAACAGAGGTAACATGCCTGGTTTTGTTAGGTGCTCTTAGTCGATCGAGAAGGGCAGCAACGCGATCTCGCGCGACACCTTGATGGCGTCCGTGAGCATGCGCTGGTGCCGGGCACAGTTGCCGGTCACGCGGCGCGGCAGGATCTTGCCCCGCTCCGTGAGGAACTTGCGCAGACGCATGACGTCCTTGTAATCGACCGACGTGGCCTTGTCGACGCAGAAGCCGCAAACCTTGCGGCGCTTGATGCGACCGGCCTTACCTTTACTTGGCGAACCAACCGCCATGGGTACCTCCTGCTAAAAGGGAATCTCGTCCATCTCGTCCTTGAAGGCCCCCGGCGTCTCCTCCAGCTCGGGAGCGAACGACTCGGGCTCGGCCTGGGCCGGGGCACCCACGCGGATGGCCTCGACGCTCTGCGCCTCGACCTCGACGATCTTGCGGCGCTGACCGTTCTGCTCGAAGGTGCGGGTCAAGAGCCGCCCTTCGATCGAGACCATGTCGCCCTTCTTGATCGTCTCGTTGACCGTCTCGGCGAGCTTACGCCAGGTCACGATCCGGATGAAATCGGTCGTCTCCTTGCCCACTCCTTCTTGGCGAGGGGGACGGGTGACGGCGACCGAGAACTGGGTGGTGGCAATGCCGTTGGGAGTCATGCGCATCTCGGGGCTGCGCACCAGTTGACCGACCAAGGTGATGTGGTTGATTCCCATCGTGGCGTCTCCTCTAAAGGGCGGAAGCCTAAGCCTCCGGCCGGACGACGATGTGACGGATCACATCCTCGTTGAGCTTGAACGCGCGCTCCAACTCGGTGATGGACGACGGATCGGCCGTGAAGTTCATCAGGACGTAGTAGCCGTCCCGGTGATCCTTGACCTCGTAAGCGAGCCGCTTGCGGCCACGCTTCTCGGTCTTGTCCACGGTCCCGCCGTTCTTGGTGACGTGCTCGCCGAACTTGGCGACCACGGCGTCCACCGCTTCTTCTTCGAGCTGCGGGCGCAGGATGTACATGGTTTCGTAAGCCCGTTGCATTCGGGTTCACCTCCCTCCGGACTGAGCGGCCCCCCGGTCTCACCGAGGAGCAGGGAAGACGGGCCGTCGTTTAAGACGACCTTGATTCTGTCTTAACGGACAGAAAGCCCATCTTACCACGGGGAGGGAAGCGGGACAAGACGGCCCGTTCAGCGGCTCGGCGTCGGATCCATGGCCTCGGCGTAGGCGATCGCCCCAATCGCCGTGAGGGCCTCGGTGAAGCGCTTGGCCTGGTCGTAGCTCAAATTGCGCTTGATGACGAATGGGGTGCGCGAAACGGCCGCCGCGACCTTGTCGGGGGGCAGGTTAAACAGCGAAGCCATCTGGACCGAGATGGCGGCCTGCTCGTCGGGAGTGGCCCCGGCGGCCTCGAGTCGCACGAGGTAGCGGACGTCTTCGGCGGGGGACGTCGCGACCGGAGGGGGCGGGGGAGCGGAAGGCTCGTCCACGGACAGCTCCGCGCGGCGGGAGGCCTCGACGGCCGCCTCGATCTCGGCAGTGCTGGCCTGCCTCTTGAGGGGGGTGTCCGTGAGCAGGGCCTGACGCTTCTCCTTGGGTACGGTCTTGAGGACCATGTCGACGGATTCCTTGAGGGATTTGACGGCGAGCGGGTTGCCCAGGACCGGCATGAAGATGATCAGGTTCTTCTGGCCCAGGTCATCGAGGTAATCGAACATGGCCAGACGCTGCAGGCGTTGCAGGGCCTGGAACAGTCGGTTGGCAAGCGGCTGCTTGACGACGATGGGGGCCGGGATGAAGACGTTGGGGATCTTCTTGGGGCGGACGTTCTTGAAGGGCTCGGCCGTGACCCGGCGGATGCGGGCGATGCTGAACTTGATCCGGTTCTGGCGGTTCTTGAAGACGATGAACTTGTCGTAGATCTCGATCGTGCCAAACTCGGGCTGGCCCTTGAGGACCCAGCTCGGGTGGCCCCCCAGGTACTGGATCGCGTAGGCGTCGAGCAGCTTGTTCTTACCGCCTGAGGTCTCGTCGATCTTGGACTCCATCTTGGAGGCGAGCTCACGGACCTTGGTGCGCCACACGTTCTCGTAGCGCTGCAGGCGGCCCTGGACGGCCCCGAAGATGACGACCCCGATGAGGGCGCCCGCCAGGAAGTAGACGAGCTTCATGACGCCATCGCCGAAGCCTGACGCGTTGGCTGCTAGGTAGAGGATCAGGAAGCCCCCGGCAAGATTGGTCAGGGGCAGCTTTGAGGCCAGTTGCTCGATGGCTCTGGCCTGTTTGCGCTTGTTAAGGCTCACGGATCAATCCCAACTCACGTTCGGCTCAGTGATTTTCCTATACCCTGGCAGGCATCGGTCTTATGTTCCGCCTGGGCCGCCCGTTCCACGATCAGTGTGCCGGCGTGAGCGCCGGCCCTCCCGCCACCCGCTCGACCGTCTCGTTGACCGCCGCCGCGAGCCGATCGAGCTCAGACGGGCTCGCCGCCTCCAGGTACACCCGGATGATCGGCTCGGTGCCCGACGGGCGAACCAGGATCCAGCTGCCGTCGGCGAGCGTCAGCTTCACCCCGTCGGCCCGCCCGACGTGCGTGACCGACTGGCCCCCGATGGCATCGGGCGTGCGCTCGACGAAGTGCTCGAGCACGGCGTCCTTGGCCGCCTGCGTGAGGTGCAGGTCGAGGCGCCGATTGGAAGGATCCCAGCCGACCTCGGCCACGAGATCGGCCCAGATCTGCTTGAGCGGCTTGCCCTCGACCGCCACCATCTCGACCACCAGCAGGTTGGCCAGGATACCGTCCTTCTCGGGGATGTGGCCCAGGATCGAGAGCCCCCCCGACTCCTCGCCGCCGATGATGACGGCCTCTTGCCGCATCTTCTCGCCGACCCACTTGAAGCCCACCGGCGTCTCGTGGACCAGAACGCCGTAGTGCTGGGCCAAGCGGTCGATCAGGTGGGTCGTCGCGACCGTCCGGACCACCGAGCCTTTTGCCCCCCGATTCTTGACCAGGTGGCGCAGCAGGAGGGCGATCACCTGGTTGGGAGTGTAGAATCGGCCCTCGGTGTCGACCACCCCGAAGCGGTCGGAGTCGCCGTCGGTGGCGAGACCCAGCGCCGCTCCCTGGGCCTTGACCGTCGCGATCAGCTCGCCGAGCTGGCTCACGGCCGGCTCGGGCATGCCTCCCCCGAACAAGGGATCGCGCTGGCCGTGCAAGAGGGTCACCTCGCAGCCGAACTCGCTCAAGAGGGCGTCGAGGTAGCCGCGGCCCGTGCTGTAGAGGGCGTCGTACACGACCTTGAGCTTGGCCTTCCGGATGGGCTCGGCGTTCACCAGGCCCCGGATCCAAGCGAGGTACGAGGGCATCGGGTCGAAGCCCGGCTCCGAGACCCGGCGGGTGGGGAGGGGCTCGGACGAGGCCTGGCGACGGCGGACGTTGGCGACGATCTGGTCGGTGATGTCCTTGGTCGCCGGGCCCGCGTAGTCGGGAATGTACTTGATGCCGCAGTAACCGGGCGGGTTATGGCTCGCCGTCAGCATGACGGCCCCGGCCGTCTTCCTCTCGCGGGCGGCGAAGGCGATCACCGGGGTCGGCACGTCGCGATCGCTCAGGATCGTCTGGAGGCCCATGTCCTGCATGACCGCCATGACCGTCTCGGCGAACTCACGAGCGAGGAAACGCGTGTCGTAACCGACGAGGACGGGGCGATCGCCCGGGTACGCCCCCTTCACGTAGTCGGCGATCGCCGCGGCCACAATCCGGACGTTCGGAAAGGTGAAGCCCTCGGCGATCAGATCGCGCCAGCCGTCGGTTCCGAAGGTGATGGCGTTAGACAATGGCGGCCTCCTCCTTGCCGGCGGCCAGGTCCCGGATGATGGCCGCGTACTCTTCGATCAGCCGCTCGGCCTCGATCGCCGAGCGTCCGTCCGCATACAGGTGGATGAGGGGCTCGACCGGGTCAGGCAGCACCAGGATCCAGCCATGGCCCACGTGCAGCTTGACCCCGTCGATGAGCTCCATCCGCTTGTCCTTGCCCTGCTCGACGAGCACCCGCATGACCGTGCCCTTGTGCTCCCACGGGCAGGGCACCTCTTCGTGCAGATGGTAGAAGTCAGGCATCTCGGCCTCGATCTGGGAGAGCGACTTGCCGAGCCGCGCCAAGGCATCCGACATCTTGGCGACCGTGAGCATCCCGTCGAAGCCAGGGTGCATGCTCGGGAAGATGTAGGTACCATCCGCCCCAGCGAGCAGGACGGCGTCCTGGTGGGCCACCTCCATCATGGCTCGCGGGTTGGCCTTGGTCCGGATGACGCGGCTGCCCGTACGCTCGGCGATCCGCTCGTTGACGTTCGAGGCCGTGACCGGCAGGGCGATGGTGGCACCCGGGTTCGCGTTGAGGAAGAGCTGGACCAGGGTGGCCGTCAGCTGCTCGTTCTTGAGGATACGGCCCTTGTTGTCGACGAGGGTGATCCGCTCGCCGTTGGCGTCGAGCTGGACCCCGAAGTCGGCGTGCAGGGCCTGCACCACCTCGGCGAGCTGCGCGATCAGCACCCGCTTCTCCTCGGCCGAGGGCAACCGGCTGCGCAGGTGGGCGTTGAGGACGACCGTCTCGATGTCGAGCTCGCCCAGGATGCCCGGCAACACCGGGTTCGCGATCGAGAAGGCGTAGTCGACCACGATCTTGAGGTGGCGGTCGTGCAGGGCCTTGCTGGTCGGCACGGCCCGCCGGAAGCCCTGTTTGTAATACTCGACCACGCGCGCCGGGAACGAGATGTCCCCGATGTCCGAGAGCTGGACCCGCCGGAAGTCCTCCTTGAAGAAGTTGGATTCGATCTTCTTCTCGGTGTTCTTGGTGATGTTCATCCCCTCTTTGTCGAAGAACTCGATCTGGACCACGTCCGAGTGGCTGTGCGAGATGCGGATGTGCACCCCGCCCTGCACGTTTAGGGTCGGCACCTGATAGCGGGCGATGGGGGCCGCCGTCGTCTCCAGGTTCATGATGTTGATGCCGACGCTCATGAGGCCCGAAATCATGCCGCGGTTGATCATGCGGGCCGCCTGCGAGCCGTCGCGGCTCACGGTGACCGAGGTCCCGGAGGGCAAGGTGGCCCCGTAGGAGGCCCCCAGCTTGACCGCGAACTCGGGGATGATCTCGATGTTGACGAGGCCGCTCACGCCCGACGCGCCGAAGAGGGTCCGCTGGGCGCTGGATCCCCAGATGAGGCTACTGGCCACCGTGGCCCCGGTCTCGATGGTCTTGTTGGGCCACACCTTGACGTTGGGCTTGATGACGGCGCTCTCGCCCACGATGCAGTCGTTGGAGACGATCGCCCCCTCGAGCACCTCGGCCCCGCGCTTGACGCCCGTGTTCTTGCCGAGCACGCAGCCGCGCAGCTCGACGTTCTCGCCGATGTAGGCGTTGTTCCAGATCACGGGCCGCTTGAGGCTCGCCCCCGCCTTGACGATCACGTTGTCGCCGATCACCGTCCCGGGGCTCAGCGTCACGCCCTCGCCGATCTGGCAGTTGTGCCCGATGACGAGCGGCCCATTGAGCCGGGCAGAAGGATGGATGAAGGTCCCCTCTCCGATGTGGAGGCCCGGCTCGCGCTCGGGGTAGGGCATGTCGATCCTGACCTTGCCCTCGAGGATGTCGTAGTGGGCCTCGCGATAGGCCTGCAGGTTGCCCACGTCCTCCCAGTAGCCGCTCGCGATATAGCCGTACATCGGGTCCTTGCGGTCCAGGAGCATCGGGAAGAGGTCCTTGGAGAAGTCGACCTCCTTCTCGGCCTCGAGGAGCTTCAAGGTCTCAGGCTCCAGGATGTAGGTGCCCGTGTTGATCGTGTCCGAGAAGACCTCGCTGGAGCTCGGCTTTTCCAGGAACCGCTCGATGCGGCCCTGGGAGTCGGTGATGACCACGCCGAACTCGAGGGGATTCTCGACCCGGTGCAGGACCAGCGTCGCGAGGGACTTCTGGCGTTGGTGGTAGTCGATCGCAGCCGTGAGATCGATGTCCGTGAGGCTGTCGCCCGAGATGACCAGGAAGGTGTCGTCGAGGTGCTGCTCGATGGCCTTGACCGAGCCCGCCGTGCCGAGCGGCATCTTCTCTTCGACCGAGTAGGTGATGTTGACCCCGAAGTCGCGGCCGTCCCCGAAGTAGTTCTGGATCACCTGCGGCAGGTAGTAGAGCGTGACGATGATATCGGTGATACCGTGACGTTTCAACAAGTTGATGATGTGCTCCGCCATCGGGCGATTGAGCATGGGCACCATCGGCTTGGGGATGTCGCAGGTGAGAGGACGCAGGCGGGTTCCAGAACCGCCGGCCATCAGGACAGCCTTCATCGGGGACTCCTCGTCGAGTTCGGGGGGCGGCGTGGTCGGATAGCGAGACGTGGGGCGAAGTGTAGAAATCTTAACATGGGGCCGCGCGGCGGCGAAAGGGGACGGACGAGGGTCGTTTCCCCCTGTCCGTCCCCCTGGAAGCCAGCTCCCCTACGAGTTGACCGGGACACGGCCAGCGGCTTGCAGCACCTTGTCGTAGACGGAGGTCGTGCCGCGGGCGATCGCCTGCCAGTTGAACACCTCCTGGACCTTCTGGTAGGCGTTCTGGCCGAGGTGATGGGCGTACTCGGGATTCTTGAGGACCTCCGAGATGCCCCAGGCGAGCGAGCCCGGGTCCCCGGCGAAGGTCGTGATGCCGGTCTGGGTGTGGTCGACGATCTCGGCGAGGCCCCCCGTCTCGGCCACGACGGTCGGCAGCTTGGCGGCCATGCCTTCGAGGGCCACGATCCCGAACGGCTCGTAGAGGGAAGGCACCACGTCCACATCGGCGATCCGGTAGAGGCGCAGGAGGGTGTCGTCATCGACGTAGCCCGTGAAGAGGATCTTGTGGCCCGCCCCGAGCGCGGCGGCCCGCGCCTTGAGCTCTTCGAGGAAGCCGCCCTTGCCCACCACGACGAACTTGGTCTCGGGGAACTGGGCGACCACCTTGGGGGCCGCCTCGATGAGGACCTGGGCTCCCTTCTCGGGGACCATGCGGCCCACGAACAGGACGATCTTCTCGTGATCCAGGGCGAAACGGCGCCGGAAGTGGGGACGGTCGAACTCGAAGTCGAACTTGCTCGCGTCGATGCCGTTGTAGAGGATGTCGAGCTTGTCGTCGGGCAGGTTGAACTGCCCCTTGACCTCTCGGTACATGTACTGCGAGCAGACGATGACCCGGTAGGCCTCGTAGGTCAGGAACCACTCCTGCTGGTGGATGTAGGCCTGGATCGGGTTGTGGATGCCGTGCATGCGGCCCGCTTCGGTCGCGTGGATGGTCGCGACCAGGGGAACGTCGAGGGCCTGCTTGAGCAGGATGCCCGCCTGTGCCACCAGCCAGTCGTGGGCGTGGACCACGTCGAAGGGCCGGTAGCGGTGCATCTTGATGGCCTGCTTGGCCATGCCGAAGTTGAGGTGCAGGATCCAGGTCAGGAAGTCCGGGGTGGGGGCCGCGTCGCCCTTGACGCGATGGATGTGGACCCCGCGCCGCTCCTCGTACTCGGCCGTGTCGGGGTGGTCGGCCGTGATCACGTGGACCTCGTGGCCCTGCGAGGCGAGCGCCTCTGACAGCTCCTCGACGTGACGGGCGATCCCGCCCACGATCCGGGGGGGATACTCCCAGCTCAGCATGGCAATCCGCATCGGTGGTGACAGCCTTTCGTGGTACTCAATCAGGGCGCCGTCTGGCGCAGGTGGGTAACGACCTGGGTCAGGGTCTCTCGGCCGCCGAAGCCCCCGCTCTTGGTCACGATCCGCAGGGGCGTCCCGACGAGGCGGCCACAGGGAATGGCCGGAGCGACCTCGGCGAGCAGTTCGAGGCGATCGCTCGGAAGCTTATCACAAACGGCGGCGGCCGTCTCTCCGCCGACCAGGACGAGGTTCGCGACCTCGGCCCGCTCGATGAGCCGCCGCGAGAGCGAGCCCAACAGCTCGGACAGGTGGCGCCCCAGCTGCCAGGGGCTCAGGCCCAGATCGGCCGCGAGCGCCAGGTCCCGCTGGACCTGCTCGGCACTCAGCGAGGTGGTCAGCACGACGTCGCGGCCCGCGAACAGACTCTGCAGGACGACCCGCTCGAGCCGTCCCTCCTCCTCCGAGCCGGTCAGCAAGAGTTGCGGGACGTCGGCCGGCACGACCCGCACCGACTCCTGGAGGGCGTCCAGCTGCGAGAGGCTGACCGGATTGACGCTGCCGTTGATCACGAGCACCGGTGGACCGCTCGGCAGCACCGTGATAGCACGCTCGGCTTTCGGCAGGGCGCCGAGCAGGCGAGCCGGAGCCGTCCGGGCCGACAGGGCCTCGGCGAGCCCGGCCGAGCCGACGGGCAGGATCGAGAAGGGGGCGTGCTGGATGGCCGCCGCGATCGCCTCCAGGTCCTCCCGGCGGGTCGCGTCGACCGAGACCAGGCGCAGGCCCTGCCGGCGCAGGTGGTCGAACTCGCGGGCGATCGCCCCGCTGCCTTCGAGCACCGTATCGAGCCCGACGTGGGCGACGGGCTCGCCGGCCCCCTGAGCGAGCAGGGCGGGCAGGTGGCTCTGGGTGACCGGAGCAAGCGGATCCTGGCCGTAGGCCGAGACGGCCACCGGGACGGAGTCGACCAGCTGGTAGCCGCCCGCCGTGATGCGGCCCGCCGAGGGAAAGGCCGGGGCCACCACGGCGAGCTCGGAGCCCAGGGCGGCCCGAGCGGCCGCGGCCATGCGGCCCAGGTGGCCGCGCAGGGTCGAATCGACCTTGAGGTAGCAGGCTCGGCAGGCCTGACGGCGGAGGAAGGCGATCGCCTCCTGGGTGCGGTCCCAGACCCGGTCGGGCCGCAGGTGCCGGATCCCGGCGTTGAGCGAGACGGCCTGCACCTCGGCCGGGACCGCGGCGCCCTCGGGGCCGAGCCGGGTCACGACCCAGGTCCGGCGGCCGGCCCGGGTGAACTGCAGCCCGGTGTCGCTGGCTCCGGTCAGGTCGTCGGCCAGGATCCCGATGCGGGCGTCGGTCAGAAGTCTCCCCCCCAGTCGCCGGAGTCGGACTTGCCGAAGCCCCCGCCGCCCTGCTCGCCCTTGCTGCCCAAGAGGCGCATCGAGTTGGCCGCGATGATGGGCATCTCGTGCTTCTGGCCGGACTGATCCGTCCAGCGGCTGAACTCGAGGCGGCCCTGGATGCCGACCAGCTTGCCCTTGCGGACGTACTCGTTGGCGATCTCGGCCTGCTTGCCCCAGAGCTCGATGCGGAACCAGTCGGTCGAGTCGACCCCCTCAGTGCGCTTGACGGGGCGGTCGACGGCGATGTTGAAGGTCGTCTTGACGCTGCCGCTGTCGAAGTACTTGATCTCGGGATCGGCGCCCGCGCGCCCCACGAGGACCACAGAGTTGAGCATGACCGCCTCCTTCCGAAAAGTCCCCCATGGTACCACGGATGGAACCAACGGATTGCCCCGGCGCGGAGGCCGGGGCGGAGCGGATTTCAGCCTAAGCACGGAGGGCGAGCCATCCGGGCCCGCTTACCCCCCTCACCCTCCCCTCATCCCCCCGGGGGAGAGGGTTTAAGGAAGCCCAGATTCCCTTCTGGGCATGCTTAGCGCGCCACCGAGGTTCGGGCGCTGGTGAGACGGCTGCTCGAGAGGCGGACGGAGGCGTTGCCGATGCTGAGGTTGCTCGTGTAGTTCATCCGGCCGTGCTGGGCGCGCCCCGAAGAGGCGAGCGTCGGACCGCTGGGATTGCTGGTGGGCGGATTGTTCTGGTTGCCGGGATCCGGCAGGACCTGGGCGAGCTGGTTGGTCAGGTAGTACTGCGCCCGAGCCTGGGCCGTCAGCCACCACGGGGGATTGGTGAAGTTCCCGTTGAGCCCGTGGGCCGTGAGCACCTGTCCCTGGCCGTTGGGATGGACGTCGGCGATCCGGATCCCGTAGATGTTGGGGCCGGTCTGGTCGGCCATGAACACCAGGTGATCGCCGTTGGCGGCTGCGTAGTCGAAGATCCGCTCGATCCCGCCGTCGCTGCGCGTGACGGTCGTGATCGTGCCGGTCATCATGAGGGGAATCGGCGAGATGCCGACCGAAGCGGCATAGCCCATCAGGTCCCCGAGGGGTACCAGGAGGGCGTTCGAGATCGAGATGGGCGTAGCGTTACCGGCGGTCGTCTGGGAGTCGAGCACCGTGATCGGGTTGCCCTGGGCATCCAGGTAGGGCTGCCCGTTGGCATCCCGGAGGGCCTGACCGACCGGGGTTCCGGCGCTCGACAGGGCGGCGACCTCGGGCGGTGTGCCGAGGGCCAGGGCAGGGCCGGCGAAGGCGAGGATTCCCAAGAGCGAGAGGGGCAACCAGCGGGCGTTTACCATCGGAGAGCTCCTTTCCCACGACGCTCACGTCCGAATTGTCGCCGTTAACCAGGCGTTAGGCGCTGGTTTTAAATGAAGCTTTTCCGAGGTTTAAACGCGTGCTATCATCGCGCCAGGAGGCGGCATGGACCTGATCCTCACCCACATCCAGGCCGACTTCGACGCGGTGGGCGCCATGATCGGCGCCAAGCGGCTGTATCCCCGGGCGATCGCCGCTCTGCCCCCGCAGCTCAACGACAACGTGCAGCGCTTCCTGGGCGTCTACCGCGACGCCTTCGGCATGGTGCCCCTGAGCACCCTGGATCTCTCGGCCGTCGAGCGGGTGATCCTGGTCGATTGCCATGACCTGGGCCGGGTGGGCGTCCCGGAGGCGATCGCGGCCCTGGCGAGGGTGCCGCGCGAGGTCTTCGACCACCACCCCGAGAGAGTCGGCCCTTTGGCTCCCGGCGCAATCCGGGCCGTGGGGGCGGCGAGCACGATCCTGGCCCGTTGCCTGGAAGACCGCCGGATGCCGCTCACGCCCATCGAAGCAAGCGGCATGCTGCTCGGGATCTACGAGGACACCGGGCGCCTCACCTACGCGGGGACGACGGCCGAGGACGCCCGGGCGGTCGCTTATCTGCTCGGTCAGGGTGCCCGGCTGGACTGGGTCGCCGAGTACCTCGACGTCCCGCTCACCCCCGACCAGCACGCCTTGCTCGCGGCCCTGGAGCGGGCCACCCGGCGCGAGCGGCTCGGGGGGCGCGAGGTCCTGCTGGCCGGATTCGACCACCCGACGATCGTGCCGGGCCTTTCGACCGTCGTCGAGCGCTGGCAGACCCTTTATCGGCCCGTCGTGGCCGTCGTAGCCGTGCGCACGGGGTCTCATACCCAGATCGTGGCCCGCTCGACCGATCCGGCCGTCGCGGCCTCGGAGCTGCTGGCCCCGTGGGGCGGGGGCGGGCATCCCGCTGCGGCGGCCGCCCACGACGAAGCGGGACTCGATCCGGCCCGGGTGCTGGCCGCCGTCCGCGAGGCCCTGGTCGCCGAGACCTGCACCGAGCCCACGGCTCGCCAGGTCATGAGCGCCCCGGTGCGGACCCTCGACCTCGACGAGAGCGCCGCCGCGGCCCTGGAGGCCATGCGCCAGTGGGGGCACCCGGCCATGCCGATCGTGCACAACCAGCGGGTGCAGGGCGTCGTGATGCGGCGGGACGTGGATCGGGCCGTCCACCACGGGTTTGGCGATCGCCCCTTGCGTGGTCTCGCCTCCCGCCAGGTGGCCGCGGTCTCGCCGGACACGCCGCTCTCCGAACTGCGGCGGCGTCTTGCCGCTCCGGGAACCGGGCGCCTCCTGGTCCTGGAAGGGGATCACCTGATCGGCATCGTGTCCCGCACCGACCTGATCCGAGCCCTCGGTCGCGAACCCGTCCACGAATCGGCCCCCATCGACGTGGCGGAGCGACTGCGGCACTTGTGGCCGGCCGACTGGGTCGAACTGGTAACCCAGGCCGGTCGAATCGCGGGCGATCGCCCCCTCTTTCTCGTGGGCGGTGCCGTCCGCGACCTGTTGCTGGCTCGTCCCAGCTTCGATCTCGACCTCATGGTCGAAGGGGATGCGATCGCCCTCGCGCGGGATCTGGCCGCGGGGCTCGGGGCCCATCTCAAGACCCACCCTGATTTCGGAACGGCCCATCTCTCCTTGCCTGATGGCCGCCACCTGGACCTGGCGACCGCCCGCGTGGAGTTCTACCCCTCCCCCGGATCCCTGCCGGTGGTGTCGCCTTCGACCGTCGAACAGGATCTCGCCCGGCGCGACTTCACGATCAACGCCCTGGCCTTGCGTCTCAACCCCGAGCGTTTCGGGGTGATCCTCGATCGCTTCGGGGGCCTGCAGGACCTCGAGCATCACCGGATTCGCATCCTGCATCCGGTTAGCTTCATCGAGGATCCGGTGCGCCTGTTCCGGGCCGTCAGGTTCGAGCAAAAGCTCGGCTTCCGGATGGAGTCCGAGACGGAGGCTTATGGCCGGTTCGCCCTCGAATCGGGCCGCTTCGACGGGATGGCCAACGAGCGCCTCAAGCTCGAGCTGCGCCTCGCGGGCACCCTCGGCCGCTGGGCCCCCTGGGCCCGTCGCCTGGAGGAGCTCGATGCCTGGCGGGTCCTGAATCCGACCCTGCATCTGCCTCCGGAGGCCGCCCGCCACCTCGTCCGGCTGGATCGCCTGCAGCGCTGGCGCCCCCCCCTTCCTGACCACGAAGCCTGGGTCCTACCCCTCGCGATCCTGTTGACGGGGCTGGGTCTGTCCGAGCGGGAAGAGGCGATCGCCCACTGGCACCTGACCCGGCAGGAGCGAAGCCTGTTCCAGTCCATCTGGCGGGCGCTCGACCTGGTTTCCCGCCCCGATCTCTTGGCCCTGGCCGACCGGGAGCTCTCCGAGGCGCTCGAGGGGGTACCGGCGATCGCCCTCTGGGTGATGGGCGGCGCCTCTTCCTCGCGAGCGCTGCGCCGGCGCCTGGCTCACGAGGTCACGGTGCGCCGGGCGACGACGCTCGACCGAGTCGATGGTCGATGGCTCCTGGAGCGGGGCCTCGCACCCGGACCACGAGTGGGGGCCATCCTGAAGGCCCTGATCGAAGCGAAGCGTGCGGGCGAGCTGCCCACGCCCGAGGCCGAAGAAGCGATGGCGAGCCGACTCATGGCTGCGGATCATTCGGTATCATAGGGGGAGAGAGGGATCCCGCATGCTCACCTTCGGCCTACTGAGTGGCACGGTCGACCAGTACGACCTGATGAACCGGGTGTTGATCTGGTTGCCGCTCGCAATCGTCTCCTTGACCCTGCACGAGTTCGGGCATGCGGCCACGGCCTATGCCCTGGGGGATCAGACCCCCAAGCTGGACGGTCGGGTCACCCTCAACCCGTTCGCGCACCTCGAGCTGTTCGGGACGCTCATGATGCTGTTCGGGCCGATCGGATGGGCCAAGCCGGTCCGCATCGACCCTCGGGCCCTCAAGGGGCGTTTCGGGGACCTGGTCGTCTCGGTGGCGGGCCCCGGCATGAACCTCGTGATCGCACTGGTCGCGGCCTGCGCCCTCAAGTACGCGATCGTGCCGCAGGCCTACGCGAGCGCGCTCGACGTGGTGCAGGCCGTCTTCTTCATGAACGTCGGGCTCGCCGTCTTCAACCTCCTGCCGATCCCGCCCCTCGACGGCGGCCACATCTGGCCGGCCCTGCTGCCGGCGCGGATGCACCGCCGCTACTACCAGATCCTGCCCTACGGCATGATCGGCCTCATCCTGCTCGTCATGTGGCCCGGGGCCAACCATGGCCTGTCTCACCTGATCGACGTCGTGGCGGGCTGGATCTTCAGCCTCTTGCCGTGACCTCGCCCTGGGTCCGGGTCCGTCAGGTCTGGGACCTGCTCACCAAGCGCCCCACGCCTGATGACGAGGCCTGGGCCCGCGATCGCCTGACCGAGGCCGAGTTCGCCCTCTACCAGGCGATGCGCCCCTACGATCGGTACCACTGCGCGCTCATCGCTCGCCGCTTCGCCGAGTTGAACCCGCCCGATTGGGCCATCCGGGGCGCCCTCTTGCACGACTGCGGCAAGCCGCCCGGGTATGGCCTGTGGTGGCGGGTTCTGATGGTCCTCTGCGGGGATCCGGCGATCGCCCCCGATCCCCTGCACCGCTCTCCCTGGCAAAGGGCCCAGCAGCTCTATCGTTGGCACGGGCTCTACGGTTCCCGGCTGGCCTTGGCCGCGGGTCTTCCCGAGTCGGGCTGCTGCCTCATCCGGGACCACCATGCCCGCCCCGATCCATCGGACAACGGCTGGTTGGCTACTTTTCAGCGCCTGGACGACGACTGAGGGCCACTTCGCTTCGAGGCTGCTTGAGCGGGGTCGCCTGCTACGCCCTGTTTCTCGTGATCTCCTGGAACCGGCTCCACAACCGTTCCGGATCCCCGCCGATCTCGAACACCTTCTCCCGCGCCTTCTCCCCCGCCACCAGCGCCACCGCTGACTTCGCCACCCCGAACGCCTCGGCCAGAAACTCTCGCGCCGCCTTGTTGGCCGCCCCCTCCACCGGAGGCGCCGTCAACTTCAGCGCCACCCGCGCCTCTTGGCCTTCCCCCACGACCCCACCGAGTTCATTGCGGCTGGCTCGCGGCTGCACCCGCACGGCCAACCGCAGCCCGCGCTCCACCTTCCGTGCCGGCATGAGCCCCTCCGAAGCCGGGAGTGCGAGCCATCCGGGCTCGCTTATCCCCCTCACCCACCCCTCATTCCCCAGGGGAGAGGGTTCAAGGAAGCCCGGAATCCAATCCGGGCATGCATAGGCCAAGGGGCCCGGGGCTGTTGCCCCGGGCCCCTGAGGATTCTCGTTACAGCCTGTCGGCGAACAGGGCGGCCGGGGCCGGCATCTGCCACACGACGGTGTTCTTGCTGTCCACCTCGATCACCCGATCGTTGCCCGTGTCGGCGATGAGCGTGTTGCCGCTAGGCAAGCGAATCGCGCTGTTGGGATTCCGGAGGTTGCGCGCATCCCCGGCCACCGCCCGGCTACCGCCCACCATCCACACCAACATCCCCTGCGGATTCACCTCCATCACCCGGCTGTTGCCCGCATCCGTCACGAGCGTGTTGCCGTTGTCGAGCCGCTGGCAATGCGTCGGATGGTTCACGATGTTCCGCGTCCCGTCACCCAGGCCCCACACCGGTGAGTCGCTCGAGTTGATCTCGACCAGGCGGTTGTTGCCCGTGTCGGCGATGAGCGTGTTCCCGTTGCGCTCCCGCTCGGCCCACCGGGGGGCGTTCAGCGAGGCCTTGCTCTGCCAGATGTTGTGGTTGGCCTGGTCGATCTCGACGACCCGGTTGTGACCGGTGTCGGCCACCAGGATCGTCCCCGAAGGGGTGTAGTTGGCGCCATGAGGACTGTGCACCCCGCCCAGCCAGAGCTTCCAAACAGAAGTCCCATTGAAGGTGTTGAGGGCCGTTCCCCGCTCCGTCGTCTCGATGGCCGCATGGCGGGCCGCGTCGGCGATCAGGGTGTTGCCGCTCGCCCGGTTCACCACGGCGCTCCAGGCCTCCGAGGTGCGGATCGTGTTGACCGGGTTGTGCCACTGATCGACCTCGACCACCTGCTGAGTGGTCGTGATCACCGTGTGCTGGGCCCGACCTCCCGCCGACTGGGGCGAGAGCTCGATCACGAGGGTGTTGGAGGTTCCCGGCTTCACCGCGAGGTCCCGCACGGCGTCGTAGTAGCCCGCGTAGCTCGCCTTGATCGTCATCTGACCCGCCGGCACGTTGTCCAGCTTGTAGTGGCCCGTGTCATCGGCCACCGCCGAAACGCTCTGGCCCACGACCTCGACCTTGGCCCCCGGCAAAGGTCGGTCGGCGCCGGCCACCTTGACGGTGCCCGCGATGAGCCCGCCCGGGCCGTTGCCCACCGCGAGCTGCACGGTGACCGCTTCGGTCCGGCCCGCCCCGATCGAGACGCCCGTCGCCTTGCCGGTCGCGCCGTCGTGCTCGGCCGAAACCGTGTAGCCATCGCCCGGCGTCAGCTTGTCGAAGGTGACCGTGCCATTCTCGTCGGACTGCTGGCCATCGCCCGCGGGCTGGCCATCGCCGTTCATGACCTCGACGTTGGCCCCCGAAACGGGTCCCTTGCTATCCTTGACCGTGACCGTGAGCTTTCCCGTGCCCCCACCGTCGGGGTTGGGGGAGAGACTCGTCCGGCCGCAGCCGACCAGCGCCAATGAGACGAGCAGGGCCAGCAGCCCGACGCGGGACCGCATGGCTAGTTCCCCCCGTTCTGGACGCCGGAGGCGGGCTTCTTGCCGCAGTAGAAGCGGATCGGCAGCGAGTTGCTCTTCGACCAGGCCTTGGCCGTCAGGGCGTTGCCGGTGTCGGTCTTGACGGCCGTCACACACCACAGGTAGGTCCCCGCCGGGTTGAGCACGGCCGCCCAGAGGTTCGGATAGGTGCCGGCCATCATGTCGACCTGGTTGCCGTACTGGATGGCCGAGGCCGTCTTCTGGCCGTCATCCTTGCGGAAGCCGCGCCACATGGGCACGAAGTAGACCCCCGAGAAGACCTCGATGTAGTAGCCATTGGCCCCCGTGGCGCCGTCCCACTGGAACTGCGGCGAGATGCCGACGCTGTCGGCCCCGTCCGCCGGCGAGCTGGGCTTGGGGATGTCGAGCGGATAGAGCGGCTTGCAGGAGTCGGGCTTGGACTTCGCGATCACGGTCCCGCTCGAGTCGAGGGCCTCGACGATGTACTGGTACTGGTTGTCGATCTTGAGGTTGGTGGGTCCGCCGTCGTGGTAGCCCGTGTAGCTGCCCGGCACGTTCGCCCGGATGTAGAACTTGTCGCCGCTGTCGTCGTTCCGGCTCACCCGGTACTGGGCGGCGCCCGGCACCTTGCTCCAGGTCACCGTCACGTAAACGGCGATCTGGCTCGGGATGTTGGGGTTGAGCAACGACAAGGGATTGGCGTTGACGGTGTTCGCCACGGCCCGGATGTTGATGTCCTTCGAGGGGTCGGGCGGGGCGTCCGGCTGCGGGATCGGCTGCGGAACGTTGGTCGGCACGTCGTCCGCGACGTTGTTGGGCGCCGCGGGCTGGGGCTCGGCGCTCGCCTTCATGCTGGGCGAGTTGGAGGCAGCGGCGGTAGTGGCGCTCGGCACCGGGCCCTGCGGGGTCGTGCCGCACCCGGCGGCCGTCACCATCAGGATCGTCGCGGCGATCGCCCAGGGCCCCAATCGCCTCGGCAAACCGTTCGTCCTCATCGCTCCCGTCCTTTCCCACCCATGGAGACCCCATGGACACCGTTTCGTTAGGTGTTATATCGAAGGGCGATCCGGGAGGGTTGCGGTCGAGAGCTTAAGCTCAGATTAAAGTTGATTGAAAGATCGGGAAAGGCGGCGAGGCTCAGGCCTCGACCGGGGCGAGGCCCGTCTTGAGGGTGCGGACGAAGCCTTCCACCCGCTCGATCAGGTCGGGCTCCTGGCTCCAGCGGTCGATCCGCTCGACCAGGGCGCTGCCCACCACGATGCCGTGGGCCCCCATGCCGGCCACCTCGGCGGCCTGGTCGGGGCCCGAGATCCCGAAGCCCACGGCGACCGGCAGCGCGGTCCGCGCGCGCACCCGCTCGAGGTTGCGGCGCAGGTCCAAGGCGAGCGCGGTGCGGGTCCCCGTGACCCCGGTGGCCGCCACCAGGTAGACGAAGCCCGAGCTCGCCCGGCCGATCGTCTCGATCCGCTCGTCGGTGGTCGTGGGGGCGACCAGGAACACCGTCGCGAGGCCGTGGCGCCGGGCGGCCCCCAGGAGCTCGCCCGCCTCCTCGGGGGGAAGATCGGGCATCAGCACCGCATCCGCCCCCGCCTGGGCGGCCTCGCCCATGAACCGATCGAGACCGTAGCGGAACACCGGGTTGCAGTAGGTGAAGAGGACGAGCGGCACCTCGCTCTCGGCGCGGATCGCCCGCACGACCCCGAAGACGTCGGCCAGCCGCACCCCCCGATCGAGGGCCCGCTGGCTCGAGGCCTGGATGGTGGGCCCGTCCGCGACCGGATCGGAGTAGGGCAGACCGAGCTCGACCACGTCGGCCCCGGCCCGGGCCATGGCGACCACCAGGGAGGCCGTGCGCGCCAGGTCCGGATCCCCGACCGTGACGAAGGGGATCAGGCTCGGCCGATCGGGGCGAAAGGCGGATTCAAGGCGTCCCATGGGGTCCCTTCAGGATCTCCGAGACCTGCACGACGTCCTTGTCGCCGCGGCCCGAGAGGTTCACGACCACCGTCTGACCCGGATCGGTCGTCGGCATGAGGGTGTCGAGGTAGGCGATCGCGTGGGCCGACTCGAGGGCCGGGATGATCCCCTCCAGCTGCGAGAGGAGCTGGAGGGCGGCGATCGCCTGGTCATCCGTCACGGCCTCGTAGCGGGCGCGGCCCGTCTCCTTGAAGTGGGCGTGCTCGGGCCCCACGCCGGGATAGTCGAGCCCGGCCGAGACCGAGTGAGCAGGCAGGATCTGACCCTCGTCGTCCTGCAGGATGTAGGTCCGGTTGCCGTGCAGCACCCCCACCGACCCCTTGGTGAGCGTGGCGGCGTGCCGCTCGGTGTCGAGGCCCTCGCCGGCCGCCTCCACCCCGATCAGCCGGACGCCCGGATCGGCCGCGAAGGGGTGGAAGATGCCCATGGCGTTGCTGCCCCCCCCCACGCAGGCGACGACGTAATCCGGGAGCTTGCCCGTTTGATCTAGGCACTGGGCGCGCGCCTCGCGGCCGATCACGGCCTGGAACTCGCGCACCATCTCGGGGAAGGGGTGGGGTCCCGCCACCGTCCCGATGATGTAGTGGGTGTCGCGGACGTTGGCGACCCAGTCGCGCAGGGCCTCGTTGAGGGCATCCTTGAGGGTCTTGGTCCCCGAGTGGACCTCGCGCACGGTCGCGCCCAGCAGGTTCATGCGGAACACGTTGAGGGCCTGCCGGCGGGCGTCCTCGGCCCCCATGTAGACGACGCACTCGAGCCCGAAGCGGGCGCAGACCGTGGCCGTGGCGACGCCGTGCTGCCCGGCGCCCGTCTCGGCGATGATGCGGCGCTTGCCCATGCGGCGGGCCAGGAGGGCCTGGCCGAGGGCGTTGTTGATCTTGTGCGCGCCCGTGTGGTTAAGGTCTTCGCGCTTGAGGAAGATGCGGGCCCGGCCGTAGTGCTCGGTCAGGCGTTCAGCGAAATAGAGGGGAGAGGGACGGCCCACGTAATCCCGCTGAAAGCCTTGCAGCTCCTGGGCAAACTCTGGATCGGTCAAGGCTTGCCGATAATGATGATCGAGCTCGTCGAGGGCGGCGAGCAGGGTCTCTGGCACGAAGCGCCCGCCGAAGGGACCGAAGTGGCCCATGGCATCCGGCAGGGAGGCGGCGATCGAGGCGGAAGCGTCCATGATTCCACCTTACCCCCCACGCTCGGCCCATGGCAAGCCGGTCGGTCCGGAATGGCCATCGGCAACCGGCCATTTGGATGAAGTCTTGCTCGTTCGGGGAATGATACACCTGGCATGTGACGTCCGTCACACGCAGCGAGCACGGAGGCGAGCCTTCCGTGTCGAGGGCGGAGAAGGGGGTGGCCATGCTCCTGACCGTGTTGCTCCTCTGGTTGGCTCTCGGCAGCCTGAGCGCGGCCGTGTTCCTCGTCCTGGCGCGCTGCTTCAGCGTGCTCGTCGACGAGGAGGGGAACCCCATCCCGCGCAACGTCGAGCCCGCGCCCTCCGACATCGTGCAGCTCGAGCGCCGGGTGTCGGTCGCCCTGCCCCCGGCTTCATGAGGCCGTCTCGACCTTCGTGACCCGGAGCCGTTCGGCGATCCAGGCCAGGAGGGCATAGCTCGCGAGCGCCGAGCCCCAGGCCTGCAAGGGCGGGATCCCGACGAAGCCGGGTCCGAAGTGGGGGATCGAGCCGTTCGTGTAGACCCCGACCACCCCTCCGATAACGAGCGAGGCGATCGCCGGCCAGTTCGCCCAGTCCGTCTCAGACCAGGTGGGCGCCCGGTCGGCCCGGCGTCGGTTGGCGAGCCAGCCGGGCAACCAGAGCAGCTCGGCCATCATGATCACGGTCCCCGTCGGCACCAGCACGCTCGTCACCCCGCTCACCAAAAAGAGGGCGTCCGCCACCTTCGACAGCCCCAGGGCCGCGAGGATCCCGAGGGCCCAGAGCATGACGACCACCCGGCGCCGCGGCCATTGGGTCACGTTCTCGAAGGCGTTCACGGCCTCGTAGAGGTTGGGATCGTTGTTGGAGACCTGGATGAGGGAGTAGAGGGCGATCGCGAGCAGGGTCGATCCGCCCAGGAGGTACTTGACCAGGAAGGCCGCCGCCGGACCCACATCGTTCGCCCCGCTCACGGCCGCGAGCACCCAGCCGCCCGCGGGAAACAGCACGAGGCCGAGGGCCATGGCGATCGCCAGTGGCCAGAACGGCTGCCAGACGCGCGGCTTTCCGAAGCGCCAGAAGTCGGGCTCGTTGCCCCAGATCCCGAACCCCACGATCACCCCAGCCGCCTGGATCACGCCGGTCGTGACCGATCCGGCCGGATGCCCCCACAGGATCGCCGGAGCCGTGGTCCCGAAGGCCTTCCAGACGGTCCCCAGCACCAGGAGGAGGCAGAGGGGCGCCGCGACGAAGCGGGCATATCCGGCCACCCCCGAGAAGCCGAAGTAGTTGGTGATGCCCATGACGAGCCCGCACACGAGCGTCAGAGCGACCAGGTGCCCCCCCGATCCCAGGAGGGGATCGAGGAGCTGGGCCAGGAAAGTTGCCTGAAAGCCGTACCAGCCCAGGCTGATCACGACCAGGATAGCCGAGACGAGCACGGTCCCCACCCGGCCAAACACGATCCGGGCCAGCATGGCGTAGGTCAGGCCGGTCTTGGTCCCCAGGTAAGCGGCTCCGAGGGTGTAGGCCAAAAGCAGCCACGCACCGCCCACGCAGCCCTGGAGGGTCTGGGCCAGGGTGAGGCCCTGCTGGTGGAAGCCGACGCCGAGGTTGAGGGTGCTGAGGCCCGTCACCATCGTGATCCAGAGCAGACCCATGAACAAGGGGCCTTTGCGCTCGGAGAGCGGTACGGCCTCAAGGCCGTGATCGGAACCGGTCGTGGGGCCGGCAGGGGGAGGCGTGGTGGCCAGTTCGGTGCTCATGGGATGGATCTCCCGGTGGGGTCGGGGAAAAACCGATTGTAGGCGCCAATCGAGGTGACTGCAAAGGGACGAGACTTGCTGAGCGACCAGCCGGCCCCTATCATGGGGAGCCGGCGCACCGCGACAGAAGGGATCGGGCCTTGGACGACGACGATCTGGAAATCGAGACGATCAACCTGGTGCCCGACGCCCCGCCTCCGCCGCCGGAGCCCGCCGTGGACGTGCTGCCGGCGCCGGAGGGCGATCGCCCCGTCGACCCCTCTCTCGACGGCGCGGCGACCGAGGCCGATCGCGAGCTCAACACCCTGCTTTCGGGCTTTCAGGAGCAGGTGACCCGCATCGCCCGGGTGATCCACCGCATCCGCAGCCAGGAGCTGTTCCGCAACCTGGGCTACGAGTCGTTCGAGGCCTACATCCGCAGCAAGGAGCTGCGCATGAGCCGCAGCTTCATCTACCAGCTGGCCAAGGTCGGCGAGGTGATCGAGAACGCCGGGATCGACCCCGAGACCCAGCCCGCCGCCAAGGACCTCCAGATATCCAAGCTCGCCCAGATCGCGCGGCTGCCGGATCCCGAGACCCACCGCAAGGTCCTCGAGACGGGTCGCATCACCCTGCGCAACGAAGACGGGGTCGAAGAGGACCTGCCCCTCAACGACGTGCCCGTCAAGAAGCTCAACGCGCACATCAACGAGGCCCTCGGCCTGCCCCCCCGCATCGGCCTCGCCAACGACCCGGCCCCCGAGCCAGGTTTCGTCGGGGCAGGGGCGACCGGGGTGCAGAACTCGGCGGCCTATCAGACCATCTCGGTGGCGGAGCGGACGGTTCCGGCGGCCGGTTCGTGGCGGCAGACCCTGGACGCGCTCGCGGCTGAACTGCGGGCCCTCCCGGAGGGTGAGCGGGCGGGGGCGATCGCCGAGGTGATCCAGGTCTGCCAGGCCATGACGGGGGACGCCGTCCCCTTCTAAAGGCGAAGCGGGGCCCGGATGGGCCCCCGCCAGGGAACGCTACAGGCTCGAGCTGCGCAGCCGGATCTCCATGGAGGCCGTGCCAATGACGGAACTCCCCGACGAGATGGGAAGCTGCAGCAATTCCCTCACTGGGCCGATCCCCTTCACCATCCAGTAGTACAAGGGCGGCCCGCTCATGCCATCGAAACTCAGGTTGAACTTGACCGCGTTGTAGGTGCCGGCCGGGACCGTCACGCTTTCAGTACCAATCAAGGCGACCCGGATCGCCGGACCTTGCTGCGGGCTGGCCGGCCGCACGACCGAGCCGGCCGCCGTGAAGATGGCGCTCGTGTAGGTCTCGAGGGTGGTCGAATCGGTCCCCTGGTTGGTAGTGAGGGTCCCGTTGGGCAGAATCGCGATCGAGGTGGTGCCTGGCGTGATCAAGCCCAGGGAAGGTTGCCCAGCGGGCCAGCCCGTGAACACCGTATTGGTGATGGACTGGGTCGCCCCAAAGGAGGACACGGTCACGAGCATCGACCCCGTGGCGACCTGCACGCTGTCAGTGGCCACCGTCTGAATGCCATCGTAAACCGCCTGGTAATTCGCCGAGGTCGGGAACAGATAATCCTTCGGCGCCGTGCTGATGGGCGTCGGCGTGGGGGCCGGGGTGGCCGAGGCCGTGGCAGTACCGCTCGGCGGAGCGCTCGGATTGGTTCCCGGAGTGCCGTTCGGACAGCCAACCAGGGCGACGGTACCGGCGAAGAGGGCCAGCAGCGGTGGGATCAATTGCTTATTCAAGGTACGGCTCCTTCGAAGATGAGGGCTCGGTAGTCCGGGGTCCGTTCGGACGCTACCTCGGCTATACCCTGACGACCAGTCGCTTATGCCTCGAATAAGCCAAGCATCAGGCCAGGGGACCGATTCCAAAGCCGAAGCACACATTGTTCCGTCTTGGGGCTGGCTGACAGGCCTCTGTGCCGTGATTCCTTGGTCTCGCCGACTCATCTATTCAGCTTGACATATTACGCGCAACGGAATAGCCTTGGTTGATGATCAAGGGCTTTCGAGACCGGGACACCGAACGAATCTTCCGGCGCGAATTCTCTCGGCGATTCGATGCGATCAAGGTCTCGGCGCTCAAGAAATTGCTGCTGGTTCATCGGTCCCGGGACCTGGACGACTTGAGGGTTCCACCAGGCAACCGGTTGGAGGCATTGTCGGGCGATCGCCAGGGTCAGCACAGCATCCGGATCAACGACCAGTGGCGCATTTGTTTCGTGTGGAAAGACGGGGACGCCCACGACGTCGAGATCGTGGACTACCACTAGGGGGTGCCGATGAAGACGATGCCACCGATCCATCCCGGGGAAATCCTGCGCACCGAGTTCATGGAGCCACTCGGGGTCAGCCAGAATCGCCTGGCGCTGGGCACCGGCATTCCAGTGTCCCGCATCAACGCCATCGTTCAGGGCAAGCGTGCCATCTCAGCCGACTCGGCGCTGCGCTTCGGGCGATACTTCGGGACCAGTCCCGAGCTTTGGCTCGGCCTGCAAATGGACTTCGATCTGGAGACGCAGCGCGACCTGCTCGCCGATCGCCTGGACCGCGAGGTTCGGCCGCTCACAGGCTAGGCGCGACCTGGTTCGGTTTTTCACTCGAAAGGGGTTGGCGTCATTCCTGACGCCAACCCCTTCCCCAAAAGGCTCAAATCAGTGCAGGGCCGGGCGGTTGGGGATGTTGAGGACGGCGCCGGTGTGCGCGTCGAGCGAGATCCCGCCCAGGCGCTGATCGCCCAGGGTGCGGGGCTGGAAGGCGTCGACGAAGATGCGGTCGGGCTGCCCACCCGAGGCGGCCTGGTACTGCAGGAAGTAGGTCGTGGTCGGGCCGTTGGTCGGCAGGCCCCCATTGATGGCCGCCGTGATGGCCGTGGTCGGCGAAAGCAGCTTGCTGAAGTCGATCGCCGCGACCGACCCCGACGCCGTGTGGGTGGCGCTGGTGTCGTGGACCGAGTCGAGCCCATAAACCGGATGCACCCGACACACCACCTCATCGTAGGTGCCCGCCGCACCCGTGGCCGACCAGTAGGTGAAGGCATACGCCCCGGCATCCTTGGTGAAGACGCCGTTCTTGTTCATCCAGGCGATGGTGACGCCCATCGGGATGAGGCCCGCCCCGTACTTGCCCGTCACGAAGGCCGCCGCCTTCTGGAACGAGTCGGTCATGGTCGGCGGCGTGGTCGACGACTGGACGGCCGCCAACGCGACCATGTCCTCGAACTCGTTGATCCCCAGGTAGCCCTTGTGCTCCCGGTCCGCCAGGTCGAAGGCCAGCTGGGCGTACATCTTCTCGGTCGTGGTCAGCTGGGTGCTGGCGTTCAGGGCGGCCAGATACTCGTTCCAGGTCAGGCGGCCGTCGTGGTTGGCGTCCATCGTGTCGAAGATGGTCTTGGCGTAGTCATGGAGCTTGGCCGAGGCGGCCGCGATGAAGGCGTCGTTGCCCATCAGCTCGCCGACCGTCAGGTAGCCCTGACCCTTCACGTCCAGGCGCTGGAACTGCTCCTTGGTGAAGAAGGCGCTCGCCTCCGAAGGGCTCAGCTTGCCGTCCCCGTTGGTGTCGAGCTTCTTGAAGAGGGCCGAGAGGTAGATCTTGAGGGCGGCCCGCAGGCCCTCCTTGGATTGGGCCGAGAGGTGGGACGACGAGGCGGGGACGATCGCCGTCGGCGCGGGGGTCAGCCCGCAACCGGTGAGCATCAGCCCAGCGGCCAAGAGGGGAGCGGTCCAACGCAACCGGAACATACCAAGCCTCCTCGACCCCCATGGGGTCCCTCGGGTTAAGACGAGGGATTTATCGAGGGGCGAGAGGTAAAGCTTCTTAATTCGAAGTAAAGGAAAGGTAAAGGTTTAGTTAACGACCAAGGGAGTCGCCTGACCCAAGGCGAAGCGCTCGTGGATCACCCGGACCGCCTCGCTCGCCTGATCCCGCTGGATCACGCACGAGACCTTGATCTCGGAGGTCGAGATCATCTGGATGTTAATCCCGGCTTCCGCCAGGGCCTCGAACATGGAGGCCGCGGTGCCGGGGTGGTTGATCATGCCGGCGCCGACGATCGAGACCTTGGCGATGTCCCCGGCGGCCACCACGCCCGACGCCCCGATACGCTCGGCCACCTCGTGGGTGACTTGCTTGGCGCGGGGCAGGTCCCCCTCACTGACCGTGAAGGCGATGTCGGTGACCGTGCCCTCGGTGTGCATGCTCTGGATGATCATGTCGACGTCGATGTGCTCGTGGGCGAGGGCGCTGAAGAGCTGGGCCGCGATCCCCGGCTGGTCGGGCACCCGCAGGACGGCGAGCTTGGCCTGCTTGACATCGCTGGTGACGCCGCTGACCGGATTCTGCTTTTCCAACTGATCGACTCCCTTGACCACCGTGCCCTCGCCCTCGTCGAAGGTCGAGCGGACGCGCAACAACAAATTGGCGTGCTTGGCATACTCCACCGAGCGGGGATGCAGGACCTTGGCCCCCAGGCTCGCCAGCTCGAGCATCTCGTCGTAGGAAATCTCGGCGTGGCGGGCCGCCTCTGGCACCACCCGCGGGTCGGCCGTGTAGACCCCGTCCACGTCCGTGAAGATGTCGCAGTAGTCGGCCGAGAGGGCGGCTGCGAGGGCCACGGCCGTCGTATCGGACCCGCCCCGGCCCAGCGTCGTGATGGCCCCGGCCTCGGTGACGCCCTGGAAGCCCGCGACCACCACGACGTAGCCGTCGGAAAGGTGGCGGTGGATGGCCGTCGTGTCGATGCGGCGGATCGGCGCGTTGCGGTGCACGGATTCGGTCGTGATGCCGGCCTGCCAGCCCGTGAGGCTGAGGGCGGGGCAGCCCAGCTCGACGAGGGCCTGGGCGACGAGCGCGATCGAGACCTGCTCGCCCGTGGCGAGCAGCATATCGACCTCGCGGGCCTGGGGGTTGGAAGACAACTCGCCCATCAGGGCGACGAGCCCATCGGTCGTCTTGCCCATGGCCGAAACGACCACGACGACGTCGTGGCCCTCGTGGCGGGCCTTGGCGACCCGCGACGCGACGTGGCGGATGCGCGCCACGTCCCCCACGGACGAGCCCCCGAACTTCTGCACGATCAAGGCCATGCGATACCCCTCAGGCGACCGGCACCGGCCGCACGCTTGCCCCAAACGGATGAACGCCGGTCACCATGGTCCGGCACAGCACGCCGCCCGCCTTCCAGGCGGCCTCCATGGCTTCCGCGATGGCCGCTTCGGCCTCGCGCGGGCCCCAGGCGAGCAGCGTGGGCCCCGATCCCGACAGGGTGACGTTCCAGGCCCCGGCGGCGCGGGCCGCCTCGCTCACCCGCCCCATCCCCGGAACCAGGCGTTCCCGGTAAGGCTGATGCAGGCGATCCGACAGGGCCTCGGCAAGCAACTCGGTCCGCCCCTGGGACAGGGCCACGACCAGGAGCGCGGCGCGCCCCACATTATAGACGGCATCCTTCAGGGGCACAACCGAAGGAACCGCGCCGCGCGCCGCCGCCGTGGCGAGCTCGAACTCTGGAATGGCGACCACGAGGCCGATCTCGGACACGACGGGGAGGGGTTGACAGACGACTCCGGACGGACCCGCGAACGACAGGGTGACCCCGCCCATGAGGGCCGGCGCGGCGTTGTCGGGATGCCCCTCGATGTCGGTGGCCAGACCGAGGAGCTCAGGGGTGTCGAGCGGCTCTCCGAACAGACGATTGGCGGCGACCAGGCCCCCCACCGTGGCGCTCGCCGAGGAACCGAGCCCCCTGAGGAAGGGAATTTCGCAGCGGGCGACGACCTCCACACTCGGCAGCTCCCGGCCGATCCTCACGGCCAGCCGTCTAGCCGCCAGAAGGAAGCGGTTGGAGTCCCCTTCCAGCGTCCGATCGGCCCCTTCCCCCTCCAGGGTGAAGCGGGAGCGGGCGCTCGGGGTCACCTGGAAGGTGTTGCCGAAGGGCAGGGCGAGCCCGAAGCAGTCGAATCCGGGGCCCAGGTTGGCACTGGTGGCGGGGACGAAGACCTCGAACGAAGATGGTGTCATGCGGCGGCCTTTCTGATCAGCCGCGCCATGGTAAGGCACGGACGTGCAGGGATCAAGCTTGCGGGCCCGTAAGGCGCAGAACGCGGGACGCTTGCTGGCTGACGCGCACCGGAAAGTTGTTCGGGAGCGCCAAGCCCCGTGACGGCCCTCGGGTGTAGGGTGGCAGACGCCTCTCAGCCGCTCTCGGAGGAGCTCGATGCGCGTCGCGGTGGTCGAAACGGGGTCCGGCGCCTGGGTCCTGGCAGCCTGCTTGGCTGATCTGGGCCACGCCGTCACCCTGCTGGCGCGCGACCCGTCTCTGGCCCCGGCCCTCGCGGCAGGCACCCTGACTTGTTCCGAGCCCGGAGTGGCCGACCTCATGGTCATGCACCACATGGCCAGTCGCCTCGAGGTATCCGATCGGGCTCCCCCCGAGCGGACCCCGATCCTGACCCCCCTCTGGCCCGGTGAACCGGACCTCGCGGACCTCCTCCCCCGCCTGCGCCCCTGGGCAGGCCCGGGGACCGACTGGGTGCTGGTCGGGTCCGTCCCCGTCGGGGGGGCCGACTGGCTCGCCATGCAGCTGGAACGGGAAGTCCACGCCTGCGCGCCGGTCGGGGTCGGGACCGAGCGGGAAAGCCCGGTCGTCTGTTGCCACCCCGTGTTCTGGCGAACCGGCCAGGCCCTGCACGACGCCCTCCATCCAGACCGGATCGTGGTCGGGGCGCGTAGCGATCGGGCGATCGCCCTCATGCGCACCCTTCTCGCCCCCCTGTTGCCCCCCGAGCGCCCCGAGGGCGAGGTTGCCTTCGTGGCGACCGATCCACCGACGGCCGAGCTCCTGGGCCAGGCCGTCACCGCCTACCTCGCTACCAAGCGATCCTTCACCAACGAGCTCTCGAGCCTCGCCGAGCGGATCGGGGCCGACCCGGAGGCCCTATCCCTGGGGCTCGGCCTCGATCCGCGGATCGGTCCCGACGGCCTCGCGGCCGGGCTCGGCTGGGCCGAGCCGGCGCTGGCGCAGGGGGTGTCGACCCTGATCGAACTAGCCGGCGAGTACGACCAGCCCGTCCCCCTCCTGCAAGCCGCATGGACCGTGAACCACGGCCGCCCCCGCTGGCTCATGGCCAAGCTGCAGCGTGAGCTCAAGATCCTCAAGGGTCGGGCGATCGCCCTGTGGGGCCTGACCGACCCCCAGGGTCACGAGGCGATCGCCCCGGCCTTGGCGATCGCCCGCCTCCTGTCCCGCGCAGGAGCCCTGGTGCGGGTCTTCGACCCGGTGGATCCGGTGCCGGAGGGCCCGGATCCCCGCATCATCCCGTGCCCATCCGCTCCCGAGGCCGCCAGGGAGGTGGATGCCATCGTGCTCCTGGCTCCCTGGCCCGAGTTCGCGGACCTCGACCTCGCGGCACTTCGGGCGCTCGTCCGCACCCCGTTGCTGTTCGACAGCTGCCAGGGTCTTTGCCCTGAAACCGTGACCACGGCCGGGTTCCGCTACGTCGGCCTCGGTCGCTGAAGAGGAGGCCCCATGCGCGTGCACCTGATCAACCCGCCGGAGCTCCGGGGGTACATCAGCGACCGGGACAAGGCCGGCGGGCTCGGCACCATGTTCCCGATCAACTGGCGCTACCGCTACCGCGCCTTCACGCCGCCGCTCGACATGCTCTACACGGCGGGCGTCGCCGAGCGAGAAGGGGCCGAGGTCTCGATCCTCGACGCCTGCGCCGAACGCCTCAAGCTGACCCCGCTCCTCCTGCGGTTGTCCGATGAGAACCCCGACGTCGTGGGCATCCGACTCAGCCTGCCGAGCCTGTCGGAGGACCTCGCCCTCGCGCGGCACGTCAAGACGGTGCTGCCCCGGGCCTGGGTGTTCGTGTTCGGCAACGTCATCCAGACGACTCACGGCTCCTGGCTGCGTGACGCCGAGGTCGATGCCGCCTTCTTCGGGGAGCCCGAGGGGCTGGTGGCCGACTTCTTGCACGGCCGGGAGAATTCGTTCGTCTGGACCCGGGGGGAGGCGCCCGCGGGCTGGTTCCTGCAAGACAACCTCGACGCCCTGCCCTTTCCCGCCTGGCACCTGCTCGACATGGGCCGCTACAGCCCCGATGGCCGTCCCGATCGCGCCACCTACTACCTCCTGACCAGTCGCGGCTGCCCCAAGGCCTGCTCGATGTGCCCCTACTACGTCCACCAGGGCGGTCCGTGGCGGGCCCGCTCGATCGAGAGCGTCCTCGCCGAGCTTGACTGGCTCAAGAGCCTGGGGGCCGGCTTCCTGCAGGCCCGCGACCCGAACATCGGGCTCGTCAAGAAGCGGCTCCGAGCGATCGCCGAGGCCATGGCAACCCGCCAATACGGCTTCCGCTGGGTGATCGAGACCGACCTGGAGAGCCTGGACCCCGAGACCCTGGCCGTTCTCGCCAAGGGGGGCCTCACCCGGCTCATGACCGGGATCGAGTCGGCCGATCCGAGCATCCTGCGCGAGATCCACCAGCACCCGGACGCCCTCAAGCTCACGCTCAAGAACGTCGAACGCTGCGCCGAGCTGGGCATCGACCTGACGGGCTTCATGGTGGTGGGATCGACCTCCGAGAGCTTCGACAGCGTGGTCGCCACCGTGCGAATGGCGCAAGCCCTGCCCATGAACTACTCCGTCTCCCTGATGACCCCCTACCTCGGTACCGTCTACCGCCAGGAGGCCGAGGAGCTGGGGCACCTCAAGCCGGGCGGCTCCTACCACGACATGGGCGGGACGGCCTGTCTGGTTCGCACCCGGTACCTCACCATGCCTCTGCTCAAGCTCTCCTACCGCTGGGCCCAGGGTGAGCTCGAGCTGACCCGCCGTAAGCGTCAACTCCAGGCAAGCCGGGGGTTCGCCCGGGCCTGGCAGGCTTTGCGCATGGTCAAGCACCTCGCCTACCACGCCCCCATCCGGTGGCGCTTCGCCTCCGAGCGGGATGCCTTCCGGCGCAAGGCCCAGGCCGGGAGCCAGCGGATCGCGGGGGTAGGTTAGAGCGCCTCACAACACGGTTCCTACGAGCCGACACGTCGGCCACACAGGGGTAACATGCCTGGTTTTGTGAGGTACTCTTGATGAGAATCGGACTGCTCTGCCCCGAGCCCTTCGGACACGGCGGGATCGGGACCTATTCGGCCAACCTCTCGCGAGCGCTCGTGGAGCAGGGGCACGACGTGCGTGTCATCCTGCCCGCCTCGTCCACGGCGAACGCCCCCCTGTCTCGCGGGCTCCACCTGGTGCCCATCGCCTTCCCGGAGCGCTACCGGTTGCCCGCCTTCAACCGGCACTGGGGACTCACCATGGGGCTGTTGCCCTGGGCCCGTGCTGCCGCCTCGGCCCTCCACCGCTCGCACCGGCAAAGCCCCTTCGAGGTGATCGAGGTGCCCGAGTGGATGGGGAGCGGACTCTTCCTCGATCCCAGGCGGTTGCCCCCGGTCGTCGTCCGGCTGCACACCCACCTCACCCTGGTCCGTCACCTCAACGACCTGCCCATGAACCTGGATGCGCGCCTCGCGGCCTTCCTCGAAGCGCGGGCCCTGCGCGGAGCCGCCATGATCCTCGCCAACAGCCGGGCGCTCGCCGATCGGCTTTCGGCCGACTACGAGGTGCCCCGAGATGCGATCGACGTCCTGCCCCTAGGGGTCGACCTCGCCCGCTTCGAGGTGGCAAGCCACGGCGAGCTCAAGAGCCAGCTGGGCTTGCCCGCTCATCACGTGCTCGGCCTGTTCGTGGGGCGCATCGAGCGTCGCAAGGGGATCGAGACCCTGATCGAGGCGTTCCAGCGTGCGGCCGACGAGGTGCCGTACCTGCACCTCGCGATCGCGGGCTCCGACACCCGGACCGGGCGCTCCGGCGCGAGCATGCGTGACGACCTGCAGCATCGACTACGAGCGAGCGGGCTCGCGAACCGGGTCCACTGGCTGGGACCCGTCGCCCACGAGAAGCTGCCCCGGATCTACGCCGGCAGCGACTGGCTGGTGGCGCCCTCGCGCCTGGAGCCCTTCGGGCTGGTCTACCTCGAGGCGATGGCAACCGGGCGACCGGTGATCGCGGCCCGTTCGGGCGGGGTGCCCGAGATCGTGACGTCGGGCCGCGAGGGGATCCTGGTCGCTCCGGACGACCCGCGCGAACTCGCCGAGGCGCTGATCGCCCTGGCCGTCGACCCCGCCCGGGTGCGCCGCATGGGCATGCGGGCGCGGGCGCGGGTCGAGGCGGCCTTCGACCATCGGGTGCTCGCCGAGCGCACGGTTCACCTGTATCGCACGGCGATCGCCCGGGCCCAGGGCCTCGCCCGGAGGAGCTCATGAACCTGCCGCGCCCCCTGATCCCGCTCGTGACCAGGGTCGCCTACTGGGACCGCCGTATCTCCACCTGGCGCGAGCGGGCCCGCCTCCTGCTCTTGCAACGGGAGCTGGGCGATCGCCTCGCCATGGGGCCCGGATCCCGGGTCGAGCCCGGCGTGATCTGGCGGATGGGGGACGCGGGGCGGGTCACCGTCGGTCCCGACGGCGTGGTCCGGACCGGGGCCGAGCTCAAGGTCGACGGCCGGTTAGCCATCGGGGCGCGCGCCCTGATCGGGGCCTGGTGCACCCTCTCGGTGCTCGACGAGCTCGTGATCGGCGACGACTGCCTCCTGGCCGAGCGGGTGAGCATCCGGGACCACGACCACCGCTTCGGCGATCCCGACCGACCGGTAGCCGAGCAGGGCTACGAGGTCGCTCCCGTGCGGCTCGGCCGCAACGTTTGGATCGGGGCCGGGGTCACGGTGCTCAGGGGGGTGACCCTAGGGGAGTCCTGCGTGGTCGGGGCCAACGCGGTCGTGACCCGCTCGTTCCCGGCCGGGAGCGTGATCGCAGGGGTGCCGGCTCGGCTCATCGCCGAGCGTTCGCCCGAGCGCGAGGAGGGTTATGCCTGCCCCGACTAGGATGGCCCGCCACACGGCCTACAACTTCCTGTCCATCGCCCTCTCGTCGGTGGTGGGCATCGGGGTTACGGCCCTCGTGGCCCGAGTGCTTGCCCCCGACCTCATGGGCGTCTACACCCTACTCCTCTGGATCGTGACGGTCGCGGGGCTGCTCGCGAACCTCGGCTACGTGACGGCCACCATGAAGCACATGGCCGAGGCCCTGGGCCGGGACGATCCGGCCTCGGCGGCCGGCTACCTGAGCTTCTCCCTGCGCCGGATGCTCCTCTTCGGTCTCGCGGTGATGTTCGCCCTCCTGGCTACGGCCCCATGGGTCGCTCCGCGCCTGGGGCACGGGGAGATCGCCCCCTTCATGGCGGTGGGGGTGCTGGGTATCATGCCCGGCGCCCTGGTCTCCCTGTTCACCTCGGCGTCCCAGGCCTTGCAGCGCTACGACCACGTCGCCCTGGTGACCGGGTTGATGGCGGCCGTGTCGCTCGGAGGCACGGTCGGCGTTCTGTGGGCCCACGCCGGCATCATCGGACTGTTTGCCGTGTCGGCCGCGGGCTTCGGGGTCGGGGTGCTGGCCTACTGGATTCTCTTGAGCCGCTGGCGCTCGGATTGGTGGCATGCTCCCCTGTCCCCCGAGCAGCAGCGCGAGATCCGGAGCTATCAGGGTCCGGTCTTCGTCATGCTGGTGCTCGACACCATCGTCTGGCAGCGCTCCGAGGTCTTCTTCCTCGGGGCCTACTCCCCCTCCCGCGAGGTGGCCTACTACGGGATGGCCTTCGGGCTCGCCAACATGGCCATGAAGCTGATTCCCGGCACGCTCGTGGGTCTGTTGATCCCCAACATGGCGCGCTCAATGGGCGCGGGCGATCGCGAAGGGGTCGCCCGTGCCTTCACCAATAGCTGTCGCTACATGGCCATGCTGGCGGTGCCGGTGGCCGTCGGGGGGGCGATCCTGGCCCTTCCTCTCGTTCGCTTTCTTTACGGGCATGGCTACGAACCGGTCGCGGGGCTGTTGGTCGCGCTTCTGGCCGCCAACTCCCTGGTGATGATCTACGGGTTTCCGGCGTCGAGCGTCATGTATTCGACCAATGCTCAGCACCTCTTGGTCCGCATCGGCCTCGCCATTTCGGCCTTGAACCTCCTGCTTGCTTGGGTCCTCATTCCCCGCTACGGCGCCTGGGGGGCCGTGGCTTCGAACTGCCTGGCCCAGCTCGCGAGCCTGTGGCCAGGGATGGCGATCGCCCGGGCACGCACCGGCACGGGCGCCCCGGTGAAGGTCGTCTTCGAGATGCTGGTGGCGGCCATGGCGATGGCCGTGCCGGTGTGGGCGATCGCCCATCTTTTTCCGTCGTGGCTCGCGCTGCTGCTCGCCCCGCCGATCGGGGGCGTCGTGTTCGGGTTGACGCTGGCCGCGAGCGGCCGACTGAGCACGGAGGATCGGGCGCTCTTGGGCGCCCTCGGCCAACGCCTCGCACGACCGTTTGTTAAAGTCCGATTGGCTCCGACCGGCGAATGATTCGCCGTCTGTTAAATGACCGTCAAATCAGGAAGGGTCTTTAACACGCCTTCGATACACCCTTAGCAGGGAGCAAGCCGAATCGACACAGTTCCGGAGGTGGTCCCATGGGTTTCGACGTCGCCCCCCTTCCCAACCGTCCCGGGTCCGCCGCCGCGGCGGGTTCGCGGTACGGGGGGCCGGGGTCGCGGGCGTCGGTCGTCCGGCGCGACGAGTTCCAGCGGAGTCTGCCTGGGGGGGCGTTGCCCGAGGCCGGGGGGCTCACGGATCTGGTCGAACGGCTGAACATCAAGTCGCGCGGCGTATCCGGGTTGGTGGCCGTAGAGACCGACGCCTTTCAGCGCGAGCGGCTGTTCGTGACCGATCACCTCGGCCGGCGCTACGAGCTCGTCGAGCCGAGGGACACCGTCGAGGCCCTGAAGGTCAGCCTGCGCGAGGGCACAGGCCTCGCAATGACGGTCAAGGGCGACTACGCCCAGGGACAGATCCGGGTCGACGAGGTCAACGTCAACCCTACTTGATTCCTCGGCCCAGCAGCAGCACGAGTGGGGTCCGCACCAGGATCAAGAGATCCAACCCCAGCGAGATCCGCTGGGCATAGTCCCGGTCGAATCTGAGCTTCGTCGGGATGTCGAGGTCGTCCCGCCCGTGGATCTGCGCCCAGCCGGACAACCCCGGGCGCACCGACAGGACGAGGTCGCGATCCTCCTGGCTCCACTCGCTTTCCACGATCGATGGGACCTCCGGGCGCGGTCCGATGAAGCTCATGTCCCCCTTTAGGATGTTGAACAGCTGAGGCAGCTCGTCGATCGAGGTTCGGCGGATCAAATGACCCAGCCCCGTGATCCGGGCGTCACCCACCTGGGTCAGCAGCGGCCCTCCCGCGTCCTTACGCATCGACCGGAACTTGTAGATGGTGAACGGCTTTCCGCCCCGGCCCATGCGTTGCTGGGTGAAGATGGGACTGCCGGGAGACTCGAGGGGGATGGCGATCGCCGTCAGCACCAAAATAGGCGACAGCACAACGAGCAGGGCGATTGCGCCGGTCAAATCGGCCAGGCGTTTGAATCCGCGGTACATCAGTGGTCAGGGTCGGTGGCGATTGGCCACTTCGAGCACCCGCTCGCAGGCGGAGTCGATCACGCTGGCTCACTTTCTTTGACAGGGGAAGAGACCGGCTCATCGGCCGCGATGACGCCGTCGAGCACGGCGCGGACATGCTCGGCGGACTGCTCGGCAATCGCCCGCTCGAGGTCCCCGACCACCCGCATCCACCAAGTGCGGTCAGGGGTCCGGGTGTTCTTGGCCGCGAAGACCTGCGGGTGATCGGTCGGACGGGTGCCCTCCGAGGTGATGAGCAGCTCCTCGAAGAGCTTTTCCCCGGGCCGGATCCCGGTGAAGGCGATCTCGATGTCGTCCTCGCGCAGGCCCGACAGCTTGATCATGTTGCGGGCCAGGTCGACGATCTTGACCGGCACCCCCATGTCGAGCATGAGGACCTCGCCCGAGTGGCCCAGCTTGGCCGCCTGCAGGACCAGGGTGACCGCCTCGGGGATGGTCATGAAGTACCGGGTCATGTCGGGGTGGGTGACGGTCAGGGGCCCGCCGTTGGCGAGCTGCTTGCGGAACAGGGGCACGACGCTGCCCGACGAGCCCAGGACGTTGCCGAAGCGCACCGAGACGAACTTGGTGTCGCTGCGACTAGCCAGATCCTGGATGACCAATTCGGCACAGCGCTTGGTCTTGCCCATGACGCTCGTGGGCCGCACGGCCTTGTCGGTCGAGATCAGGACGAAGTGGGTGACCCCGTGCTCATGGGCCATCTCGGCGATGTTGCGGCTGCCCAGCACGTTGTTGGCGGCCGCCTCGACCGGGTTCTCCTCCATCAACGGGACGTGTTTGTGAGCGGCGGCGTGCAGCACCACCTCGGGCTTGTGGGCAGAGAACAGGCGTGCAAGCGTCTGGCGATCGCGCATATCCCCGATCACGGGCACGATCGACAGGGTCGGGAACCGTTCCCGCAGTTCCTGCTCGATGTGGTAGATGGCGTTCTCGCCGTGGTCGAAGAGAATCAGCCGCTCGGGGCTCAGGTCCGCGATCTGGCGACATATCTCTTGCCCGATCGAGCCGCCGGCGCCAGAGACCAGCACCCGCCGCTCGGGCAGGTAGCTCAAGAGCGCCTGATCGACCACCACGGGATCGCGGCCCAAGAGGTCCTCGATCTGGATGTCACGCAGGTGGTTGATCGTGACGGTGCCCTGCACGATGGCGTGCAGGGCCGGAATGGTCTGGACCCGCGCCGGGGTCGCGGCCGCGAGCCGCAGGAGCTCCCGCTGCTCGCGCTGGGGGGCACTCGGCATGGCGACCACCACGAGGTCCGCGCGGTGGCGCACGACCAGGTTGGAGATCGCGTGGCGATCGCCCAGCACCTCGACCCCGTGGATGCGCATCCCGCGCTTTTCGGGCCGGTCGTCGACGAAGCCCACGACATGCAACCCCCGCTCGGGATGCCGCAGGATGTCCCGCACCAGCATCTCGCCGGCATCCCCCGCCCCAATCACGAGGGTGCGGGTCGTGGCCCCCTGGCGCGGCGCCGGGGTCACCTCGGCCCAGGCCCGCATGGCGAAGCGCACGCCCCCGATCAGCATGAGGCTCAAGAGGGCCTCGATCGTGACGATCGAGCGCGGGAAGCTGGCGTTGTTCGAGGCGTAGAGCAAGAGGGCCAGGATGGCGCTGCCCGAGGCGACGGCCCCGGCGATCGCGAGGGCCTCGCGAATGCCCACGTAGCGCCAGACATGGCGATACAGCCCCCAAAGGGCGCACGAGGCCACCCGGATCACGGGCAGGGCCGCGCAGAACAGCCAGAATTGCGAGATGTGCTGAACCGGGATGCCGCCGTCGAAGCGCAGGTAGAACGCCAACCAGTAGGCCAGGCCCGCGACGGCGAGGTCGAGGACGGGAGCGAGCTTTCGAAGGTTGAGAACGGCGTGTGACATGGGCGTGCGCACCCCTCATCCTACCACGGCATCCCTCGCCCTCACGGGAGGAGCGGGGCCGGGCCCGCGCTCAGCTCTGGCTCGTCACCGGACTCCTGGCGATGAAATACCCTTCCACGCGCCCGGGGCTCCACTCCGTTTCGATGATCGACACGTCGGCGAAGTAGGGTGCGAGCAGCTCCCGCAGGGAGTCGGCGTTGCGGAAGGCCTGACGGTGCCGACCGGACTCGACGTGGGCCGTGTCGTCGAGGGTCGTCGACCCGAGGAAGCAGCCATCGGGGCGCAGGCGATCCCGGAGGAAGCCCAGCAGGCGGTCCAGGGCCGGCTCCGACAGGAACTGGATCACCGAGTAGCAACAGGCCAGATCGAGGGGTTCAGTGAGGCCCGCGAGGGCCGCTTCCCGTTCGAGATCGAGCCGCACGAAGCGCACCCGCGGATTGGCTCCGAGCCGCCGGGTCGCGTAGGCGAGGGCGCTCTCGTCCCGGTCGATCCCGATCACCTCGCAGCCCTGGCGAGCCAGGAGGCCCGCCCCGTACCCGTCCCCGCAGCCGACGTCGAGGACCCGCATGCCGGGCTTGGCGAAGAGGTTGGACAGGACTGGCCGTTCGAGCCCTTGCGGCTGGTCGTCGAAAGCCAGGTGGTTGAAGCGGTTGTCGTACCACTCCAGGTCGAGGTGCTTCCAGATGAGGGACTTGTAGCCTTTGGCGATCGCCCGACCCAGCGCGACGTGCCGATCGACGTACCAGCTGGTGAGCGGCCATACCACCCCCCGAATCAACGCGCGCATCATGATCCCCTCACAGGCCTCTCACCCGTCAGGCCCACCGGCTCAACGGGGGCCTGGCAAGCGAAGAAAAGGTTGTCCGGGTCGGCCACGAAGTAGTTCTTCGTATAGCGGTGCACGGTCGGATCTGCCAGCAGGGACTGGGGATCCCAGAGGCGCAGGTCTTCGTGCTGCGAGTCGGGCCGGAAGCCCTCCTCGGGCAGGGCGGCCTGACAGGCGATCACCCAGTAGCAGGTGTCGAACCCCGGATCCCCGAACACGTTGTCGGGATAGTGGTGGAGGAACAGGCCGCGCACGGTGACGGCGGCGGGGGCGATCGCCACGGAGAGCTCGGTCGAGGACACGCGCTGGATGGCCTGCGCGAGGGTCTCGTTCTTGAAGATGCGACCGCCCGGCACGAACCAGAACCCGCGGGCGGGCGCGTTCTGGCGCTTCCCCATGAGGACCCGTCCCTCCGCATCCGTCAGGATCAGGTCAACGGCGAGCAGGAGGCCGTTCTTGACCAGCTCGCGGAAGTCGGCCGTGGCTAGCATGCCCGCTCCACGAAGGACAGGTACTGCCGGGCCACCGCGTCCCACGAGTAGCGCTCGATCGCCTGCTGGTTATGGGCCTGCTGGCCCTCGATCAGCTCCTGATCGTCCCAGATCCCCAAGAGCAGCTCTTCCAGGGCCTCGGGCGAGCGCGGATCGAACAGGTTGAGCTGCAGGTGCTCGGCCACCTCGCGGTTCGGGGGGGTGTCCGAGGCGATGATGGCGGTGCCCGAGGCCGCAGCTTCCAGCACCGGGAGGCTGTTCGACTCGTAGAGCACGGCCGTGATCAGGAAGCGGGCTTGCTGGTAGAGGGCGAGCAGATCGTCGAAGGGCACCACTCCCAGGTAGTGGACGAAATCCATGCCGTGAGACTGGATGAAGTCCATGATCGGCTGGTAGGCCGTCGACTTGGCGCCCGTCATGACGAGCGGAATGGTCTGGCCGTGGCGCCGCTTGATTCCCTCGATGGCCTTCAGCACGGTGAGGTGATTCTTGTGATGCCACAGCTGCGCCGGGAAGAAGAGGAAGCGCTCCGGGAGGCCGTACTTCTCGAGGAGGTAGGCCGTCTCGCGCGGCCGCGAGAAGGTCGGGATGTCGACCCCCTCCGAGATGACGACGATCTGGTCAGGGCCCAGCTGGGGGAAGTGCTCGAGCAGATCGGCCTTGATGAAGGCGCTGCTCGCCTGCACGAAGTTGGCGTGCCGGGCGCTCAGGTTGAAGGTGATGTGACGCCGCCGCAGCTCCCGCCGATCGAAGAATTCGGGGAAGTGGAACTGCTGGATGTCGTGCATCGAGATGAGCGTCGGCTTGGCGTTGTTGTAGGGAAACAGCACGGTCGTCGGCGTGTAGATCAGGTCGCACGCCCGATCGAAGCGCCGCGCGATGTCTCCGTACAGGACATCGACCCCCGCCTTGAACAGGTCGGGACTGCCTGTCAGCAGCATGCCCCGCATGGCCTGGTAGCGCCAGTTGGCGTAGTGGTCGATCACCTCGATGTCGAAGCGGTCGCGATCGCCCGCGAACCACTCCACGTTGCCCGGCTGGGCGAAGATGACGAAGCGGTGATCGGTCTCCTGGCGGGCGAAGCCGTCCAGCAGGCCTCTCAGGTAGGAGTTGATCCCCCCCCGGTACTGGGGGGCGATGTCCAGGCCGTTGATCCCTATACGCACGCAGGGAGCCCGTGGTACTGACGGATGCCGGAAACGACCCGGTCGAGCTGCTCCTGGGTGAGCCGGTAGGAGGAGGGCAGCGAGAGCCCGTGACGGTACGCCTCCTCGGCCGCGGGGAAGGGGCGGTTCGAGAGGCCGCGGCCCTGGTAGCAGGGCTGCATGTGCAGGGGGTAGAAGAACCGGCGGGTCTGGATCCCGAGCTCTGAAAGGTGCCCCGCGAGCCCCTCCACGTCCTCGGCCCGGTACGAGGTGAACCAGAACACCGGGTCCGCCTGCGGATCCAGCGCGACCGGCCGCACCTGAGGCACGTCCGCCAGGGCTTGCTGGTAGAAGTCATGGATCTGGCGCTTCCGCTCGATGATGGCCGGCAGCTTCTTCATCTGGGCGATCCCGACCGCCGCCTGCAGGTCCGTGAACGAGAAGTTGAAGCCGATGTGCTCGTGAATGAAGACGCCCTTGCGGTCCCGGCCATGGTTCTTGAGGCGGTAGACGGCGCGGGCCAGCTCGTCGTCGTCGGTCAGGACGATGCCGCCCTCGCCGCAGGTGATCGTCTTGTTGCCGTAGTAGGACAGGATCCCGAGCTCGCCGAAGGTCCCGACGTGCCGGCCTCGGTACCTGACCCCCACCCCCTGGGCGGCATCCTCGATGACGAACAGGCCGTGCCGCTTGGCGAAGGCCAGGATCCGCTCCATGTCGGCGCTCTGCCCGTAGAGGTGGACGGGCATGACGGCCTTGGTGCGCGGAGTCACCATCCGCTCGGCGTCTTCAGGGTCGAGGCAGTAGGTGTCGGGAAGGATGTCGCAGAAGACGGGCACGGCCCCCGCCATGATCACGGCGTTGGCCGTCGCGATGAAGGTCATGTCGGGCACCAGGACCTCGTCGCCCGGCCCGATCCCGAGGGCGAGCAGGCAGCAATAGAGGGCCATCGTCCCGTTGCAGACGGCGATCGCATGGCGGGCCCCCGTGAGCTCGCGGGTCATGGCCTCGAACTCGCGGGTGCGCTCGTGCTCGACCAGGAAGGTCGAGTCGATCACGCGGCGCAGCTCGTCGAGCTCGCCGTGGTCAATCCAGGGTTCGATCTGGGGGATCATGGTCACCTACCGTTCGTGCTTGAAGAAGTCCGCGAAGGCCTCCAGGACGAAGTCCACTTCCTCGTCCTGCATGTAAGAGTGGCAGCCGATGTAGAAGCCCGACTGGTTGATCCACTTCGCGACCGGGTAGTGGTCCTCCAGGTTGCCGAACAGCCGCTTGTAAATGGGCTGGTTGATCAGGGGCAGCATGTCCCGGGTCTCGATGTTCCGGCTCTCCAGGTAGTTCACGAGCCGCCGCTTGGACTCGTGGCGCACGACGAGGCCGTAGAGCATGTAGGAGTGGGTGCGATCCGGCGGGCAAGACGGCAGCTGCAGGTACTCTTCGTACGGCCGCAGGCCCTCGGTGAGCCGCGCCGCGATCTCCTTGCGACGGGCCACGATCTCGGTCGCTCGCGCGATCTGGCCGACCCCGATCGCCGCCTCCATCTCGGTGCAGCGCGAGGAGTGCCCGACGTGGATAAACGAGAAGCGCTTGGCGACGATCTCTTCGAGCCGCTCGCCCTCGGCCCCCTCGTCGTCCTTGGACGCGATGTAGATGCTGTCCCGACCGTGGTTCATGAGGCTGCGCAGGTCGACGGCCAATTCGGGGTCGTTCGTGATGGCGAGCCCCCCGACCCCCGTGACGAGGAAGTGGGCGACGTAGGTCGAGAAGCAGCCGATGTCCCCGATGCTTCCGACCGATTGCCCCTGGTAGCGCGCGAACATGGTCTCGCAGGAGTCCTCGATCACGCCAAGGCGGTAGGTCTTGGCGAGCTCCATGATGGGGCCCATGCTGGCCGGTAGGCCCAGGAGGTGGACCGGGATGATGGCCCGCGTCTTGCGCGAGATCTTGGCTTCGAGCTTGGCGGGGTCCAGGTTGTAGGTGTCGGGCTCGACGTCGACGAAGACCGGGGTCATGCCGTTGTGCAGGACGATGTTGCTGGTCGCGACGAAGGTGACGGCCGGCACGATCACCTCGTCCCCGTCCGACCAGCCGTGCCGGTTCTTGAGGGCGGCGAGCGCACAGTGCAGGGCCGAGGTGCCGCTGTTCATGAATAGGCCGAAGCGAGCGTCGTGGCTCGTCGCGAACTCACGCTCGAACCGCTTGGTCATGGGGCCGTAGGTCAGCTGGTTGGAATCCAGGACCTCGTTGACGAGCCGTTTCTCGTAGTCCGAGAGCACGAGCCCCCCCACCCCGATCTGGTGGGGATACTTCTTCAGGGACAGGCGAGGCGATGTTGGTTCCACCGAGGCTCCTTCAATACCCGATCAGACCGTAGTGGCCGAGGGTCGACTTGATGCGGTACTTCATGCGGCGCCAGCGGGACCACCCGTGGAACCGTCGGCGCAGCGCCACGACCCGCGAGTCGAGCTCGAGGGCCGAGGGGAACGTGACCGGGCGATCTCCGGTCGCGAGGTCGACGTCGAAGTCGCTGGAAGTACCGCAGTGAGTCCCCGATCCGTCCATCCCGATGTTCTGGATGCGCGAGGTCGCCGGGTACACGCAGAAGGCGTCGTGCCGGAAGTGGGCGTAACACCAGCGAATGGCCCAGGAGTTGATGCGGCCCTTGACCTGCAGCTCGAGCATCTGAGGGAGGTCGTCTCCCCCCCGGGCGAAGCGGCGCACAGCCCTCCAGTCGCGGGAAAAGCGCTCGTAGTCGCTCACCGACCAATCCACCCGGCGCCAGCGATCGCCCCAGGTCCCCCATCCCCAGGACATGCAGCGGTAGAAGAGGTAGACGTCGTGGGGATAGTCGGCGGGCAGCTGGACGGGGGGATGATAGCCGGTCACCGAGAAGACCCGCGGGTCATCGCGGAAGTGGGTCAGGGCCCGGTTCATGTAGGCCAGGTAGTCCGGCGAGCACACCAGGTCGTCCTCGAAGACGATGACCCGATCAAAGCGGTCGAGGACCTCGGAGACCCCCGCGATCACCGAGCGGGCCAGCCCCATGTTCTGGGGGCGCTGGATCACCGTGATCCGGGAAAAGCCGTCGAGCTGCGAGAAGTAGGTGCGCAGATCCTGCACGGTCCCGGCGTCGGCCTCGCCGCGCGGACCGTCGGAGTAGACGAACAGCTCGCTCTGCCGGGCCTCGGGGTTGCAGCGCAGGGCCTCGATGGTCTGCCGGGTATGCTCGAGCCGGTTGTAAACGAACAGCACGATGGGGGCCAGGGACGGAGACTCGGCCGAGGGGGCGCCCGAGACGGCGGTTTGCGTGGCTGGATGTCGCTCCACCTTGGGGATCACCACCTCGTGTCTCGCCCTCGCGCGCCGAGGGCCCGGGATAGGTACTTTGGTAGTACCTATCTGCACGAGCATTCAAACACACCCCGGGGCAATGGGCAAGGAACGGTCGTGGCGCCCTCCGGCCGTGGGTAGGGGGGCGATGGCCCCCCTCCTGCCGACGCGAGCCCCGTCAGGCCTCCAGGGCGATCTGGTTGACCACGTCGCGGACCCCCCAGATGCTCCAGGCGTCGTTCTCGGCGATCTGCCGCTCGGCCGCGCTCGCCGCGATGCCGGTCAGGTAGACGACCTCGTTGCGGGTCGCGACCTGGTAGCGCAGCGGGTTGATCAGCTTGTTGCGGTCGAAGGCGATCCGGACGGCGTCGGTGATCTCGTCGTCCGAGTCGTCCTCGGCCGGCACCACCTGGATCTCGTTGCGCACGTCGACGACCCCGGCGCCCCCCCAGGCGATCACCCCGGCGAGGCGCTTCTTGGCGAGGGCGTCCTGGGTGCCCGTGAGGATGACGACGGCCTGTTCGACCTTGACCGTGAGGGTCCGGGCGTCGAGGTAGCCATCGAGCGTCAGGCCGTGCATGACGTGGTCGAGGATCTCGAGGTCGGTGCGGAGCGGCACCGGGCGGATGCGCAGCCGATTCTCGACCGCCTCGACTCCGGACAACTCCTCGACCAAGCTCGCCGCGAGCATCTTCTCGCCGAGCGTCTCTACTTCCCCTTCAAGCCAAACGGTTCCGCCCTCGGAGCGGAACCGGATGGATCGGCCTTCTACCTGGGCGCGCACCCGGGGGTCCCGGGCGAGCGTGGCCAGAATGGCCTGCTTCAAGTCGACATCGGTCGGCATGCCGTTCCTCCTCACCAGACAAGAGCGCCTAACAAATCTGTTCCTTCGAGCCGACACGTCGGCCAAACAGAGGTAACATGCCTGGTTTTGTTAGGTGCTCGAAGGGGGGCTCGGGGTCGCCTCCGAGTCTAGCGCCGGCCGGAGCACCCGCCTAGGGCGTCCGGCACGAAGTTCGAGGCCAGATCGGTCGGGGAACGCTTGCTGGATGGAGGATCAGTCCTGGTCGGGGTGGGACTGGGCCGGCCGGAACTGGCGGATCTTGCCGCCCCCCGCCGGAGCCGGCGGGGTGGCCGGGGCGGCCGGCTTCATGAGGCCCTGGAACCGCTTGTCGGCGTCGCCCACCATGCGGGCGAAGGCCGCGAAGTCATCCAGGCTGAAGTAGAGCGCGGCCTGGTAGGCGTTGACGACGACCTTGCTCTCGCCCTCGACGTACCAGACGGTGCCGAACTCGCATTCCCCGAGGGTTCGAAAGTGGTTGACGTCCACGGCGACAGTCTCCTTGCTGGCTGAGTCGTGCCCCGTAAGTGTAACACACTAGCCTTCGATCAGGACCTTGACCCGGCCCTCCTTGCGCAGCACGCGGGCCGTCGTGATGCCGTTGACCTGCATGAACTGCAGATCGAGAGTCGAAGGGCCGATGCGCAGGCCCCGGATCCGCACCTCGTCGAGCCAGTCGGGCAGCATGGGCTGGACGATCCGGAGGGCGTTGCCGGCCGCGTCCGGGGCGATCCCCAGGGCGCACTGCAACAGGAGGAAGGTCGCCCCCGAGGCCCAGGCCTGCGGGCTGCAGGCGACCGGGTAGGGCACCGGCTGGTCGAGCTCCCCTTCCTTCGCGAAGCCGCAGAACAGCTCCGGCAAGCGGTAGTAGGGGAAGTGCAGGGAGGCCTGGTACAGGGCGTCGAAGACCTTGAGGACTTCGTGCTTGTAGCCCCGTTCGGCCATCCCCTTGGCGATGAGTGAGTTGTCGTGCGGCCAGACGGTGCCGTTGTGGTAGCTCATCGGGTTGTAGACGGGGCTTTCGGCCGACAGGGTCCGGATCCCCCAGCCGCTGAACATGCCGGGGGCCATGAGCTGCGAGACGACGAGCCCGGCCCGCTCCTCGGAGATGATCCCGCTCCACAGCCCGTGGGCCGGGTTGGAGGTGAGGGTCCGCACGGGCTGCTTGTCTCCGTCCAGGGCGAGCACGTAGAAGCCGTCCTCTTCGGACCAGAAGGCCTCGTTGAAGGCCTTCTTGAGCTCATCCGCTTCCCGGTTGAGGCGATCTCCCAGGATCCGCAGGTCCAACAGGTAGCAGAGCTGGGCGATGCGCTTCTTGGCGTCGTAGACGTAGCCCTGCACCTCGGCGAGCGCGACCGGCCCCGTCGCCAAGGTCGCGTCGGGCCGGATCACCGAGTTGTGGGAGTCCTTCCAGCCCTGCACGACGAGGCCCAGGGGCGACCGCCGCTCGTACTCGACGAACCCGTCGCCGTCGAGGTCCCCGTAGACCTCGAGCCACATGAGGGCCGCCTCGACGTGGTCCCACAGCTCGCGCACCAGGGAGAGGTCCCCGGTCCAGCGGTAGGTCTCTTCGAGCAGGATCAGGAAGAGGGGGGTGGCGTCCACCGAGCCGTAGTAGGGGGTCTGGGGGATCTTGCCCAGGTTCGCGAGCTCGCCCGTGCGCAGCTCGTGCATGATCTTGCCGGGCTCGGCGTCCTTGAAGACCTCGTCCTCGCGGGCCTGGTGGGCAGCCAGGTAGCGCAGGGTGCCGTAGGCGAGCCCCGGGCCCAGCATGAGGGTCTGGAAGGCCGTGATGAGGCCGTCCCGGCCGAAGGGGGCCGTGAACCAGGGGATCCCGGCGCTCGGGTAGGGGCCCGTGTCGTAGTCGAGGGTGAGGGCCGCGATGTCCCGAGCCCCCCGGCTCAGCATGAGGTTGTAGATGGCGTTGCTGCTCGTCAGGACGGCTTGGTTGGCCGTCTTGGCGCGGGCGACGTCGTCGAGCTCGGCGAGCTGGGCGTCGAAGTCGAGGTCCCGTTCTTCGGGAGTCATCCCGCCCTCTTCCCCCCACAGGGTCTCGACCGTGTACCCCGCCTGGGTTTCGGCCCCTCGCCCGGGGGCGAGGAGGGTGAAGTGCACGAGGGCCCCGGTCGCGGCCGTCTCGCGGTCCAGGGGCTCGATCCGGAAGTCCGTGAGGGCCGCCTCGAAGGTGAAGCGGGTCTGGCGGAACACCCGGTCTTCCCCCATGTAGGCGAGGAGCAGGGTCCGCCCCTCGGCTTTTGGCTGCATGTACAGGCCGTGCCGGGTGTGGTGCAGGCCGCGCACCTCGAACATGTCGGCGTAATCGGAGCGGACCTCGAGCGTGAAGGAGAGGGGGACGGGGTCGGTGTTGTAGTTGACGACGACCAGGCGATCGCGCACGTGGTTGCCGATCGTCCGCTGGACGGCCACGTAGATCGATTCCTGGGGAATGGTGCGGCCGTCCTCCAGACTGAGCAGCTGGTTCATGAACTCGGTCTGGGCGAAGTGGGTCCGCTCGGTCGAGCTGGAGAGCAGGATCGGGATCTGGTCCGCCAGACGCAGGATCCAGGTGCTGATGAACCGGGTGTCCCGGGCGTACAGGCCCATCCCGCAGCTGCACCCCGAGGAGACGTTGCCGTCCTCGTCGCTCACCAGGAACAGAGTCTCCTGCTTGATCACCTGGCGCTGGTGCCGACAGGCCGTGACGACGGCCGGGATGCCCCCTTCGAGGACGGCCGTCAGCTCGCGGTCGACTACGAAGACCTCGCCGGCCACCTCGAAGGTGGCCTCGGACGGGGGCGTGGAGACGGGTTCGTCGGGCGGCATGGGCGGGGCCTCGCTAGGCTTGGTAGGTGGTCTCGATCCGGTGCTGCTGGTCGCGCAGGCGGGCCAGCATGAAGCGCAGGTAGTCGCTCAGCTCGGTGCTGTCGGCTTCCAGGTAGATCTGCAGGACGTCTCCGACCTCGCGGAACGACAGGTGGACGTGGGGTTCGTGCTCGCGCGCGAGGTCGAGCAGAAGCAGCACCTCGGCCTTGGAACACGCCGTGAACTGGTGGGTCTTCGCCATACCGTCTCCTCCCGCACACGTCGGTCTGGGGTGGACGTCCTAGCGAAAGGCGGGGCGGCTCACCGGGCCCCTTGCTGCATCCGGTGGCCCGAGTCTAGGAGGGGCCCGGAGCCATGTCAACAATCGAGCATTGGCGACGTTTGCTCGCCCGTGTTAGGATCCCTTGGCCGCCTTGTCGGGGCGGGGAAGGGGGGAGCCATGAGCGCACTCCCATGGGCCGCCGGGACCCTGTTGGCCGGGGTGATCGGCTTCTGGCTGGGCCGCCGCGGGTGGCCGGCGCACCGCGAGGATCCGAGGGCGATCGCCCTCCCTGCCCCGGTGCCCCTGGTCCATTCCCGAGAGCGCGAGCGCGCCGATCGCCTCATGGCCGCCATCGACTCCCTCGAGCACCCCCTGTACGTCACCAACCCCCGCTACGAGGTGGTCCTGGCCAACCGGGCCTGCTTCCGCTTCTACGGTCTTGCCCCCTCGGATGGCCTCGCCCTCCTGCAGGCCCGCATGCGCGAGCGAGAAGCGCTCAAAGACCTGATCTCCCTGGCCATCGACAACCCCGATCGCTCGGTCGTGACCGCCATCGCCCGCTCGGATGCCGAGGAGCCCGATCACAAGGTCTATGCGGCCCCCCTCTTGGACGAGGCGGGGCGATCGCAGGGTCGGGTCGTGATCATGCAGGACGTGACGCTCGAACGCCGTTTCTCCCGCGAGCTCGCCCGCGAGGTAGCCGAAAAGACGGCCCAGCTCCAGGCGGCCCTCGTCGAGCAGCAGGAGCTCGACCGGGCCAAGACGGCCTTCGTCGCCAACATGAACCACGAGCTCCGCACCCCGCTCAACGCCGTCTGGGCCTACGCGAGCTCGCTGCTGGACGGGATGTTCGGTCAGCTCAACGACGAGCAACAGAAGGCCCTCGAGCGGGTCATGGAGGGGGCCGAGACCCTGAGGGACCTGATCAACGATGTCCTCGACTTCTCGCGCCTGGACGCCGGCCAGGTCGACGTGAGCCGCACCGAGGTCGACCCCACCGAGCTGATCGAGTCGGCCCTCGAGCTCTTGTGGGGCCAGTCGACCCAGAAGGGCCTCACCCTGACGAGCCAGATCGCCCCGGACTTGCCGCCCCTGTGGGGCGAGTTCGGCAAGCTGCGTCAGGTCCTCACCAACCTCCTGACCAACGCCCTCAAGTACACCGAGGCCGGCGGGCGGGTCTGGGTGACGGCCGAACAGATCGGCGAGCGGATCCGGCTCGGGGTCCACGACACCGGGATCGGGATCGCCCGCGAGCACCACGCCAAGCTGTTCGACCGCTTCTACCGGGTCGACCAGTCCTTCTCCCGCAGTTACGGGGGGACGGGGCTCGGCCTCGCCATCGTCAGCCAGCTCATCGACCTGCACGAGGGGCGGATCTGGATCGAGAGCGAACCCGGCGAGGGGAGCCACTTCTTCGTCGAGCTTCCGGTCGCACCCCTGGTTGCTGGCCGCCAACCTTCCTCGGTCACCCTGGCCGAGCGCCGCGAGGGACCCGGATCGTAGGCTGAACGCGGTGCCTCCCCCGAGACGAGGATCCTGCGTTGGCTCCCATTCCGTTGCTCGCCCTCATCGCCTCCGGCGCGGTCGGAGGGGGATCCACCCACCTGCGCGCCCTGCTTTCCGGGCTCGATCGCACCCGGTTCACCCCCACCGTGGCCTGCGGCGACGACGGTCCCCTCGCCGATGTCCTGCGGACCATGGGGATCCCGGTCCTGGCCCTGCGCCTGGTCGAGGGCTTCGGCTGGCGCGCCTGGCCCGCCCTCGACGCCTGGATCGCCCGCCACCACCCGGCCTTCCTCCACGCGCACGGCACGCGGGCGGCCCTCTTCGCCAGCATGCTCGCCCGCCGTCATCGCGTCCCCTGGCTCTACACGGTCCACGGCTGGACCTGCCATCCGCGCCCCACCCCCGGGGCCACCTGGCTCGCCCGCCACCTGGAGCGGGGGCTCGCCCACTCGGCCGACCACGTCGTCTGCGTGAGCGCGGCCGACCACGCCCTGGGCCTGCGCCACGGCCTGCTCGTCCCGGGCCAGGTCTCGGTCGTGCCGAACGGGATCGACCCCACCGCCTTTGCCCCCGACCCGGCTGCCCGGGAGCGCCGTCGCGGAGAGCTCGGGCTCGGGTCCACGGACCGATTGGTGAGCCTCTTCGGTCGCTTGACCCGTCAGAAGGCCCCCGAGGTTTTCCTTGCGGCCGCCCGCCGAATCGACGATCCCGACGTCCGGTTCGCCCTCTTCGGAGACGGACCCGACCGCCCCTGGCTCGAAGGGCTCGCCCGTCAGTGGGGCCTCACCGCGCGGGTGGTGTTCGCTGGATTCGTAGCAGAGGTGGCCGAGTACCTCTCGGCGAGCGATTGCTTCGTCCTGCCGAGCCGGTGGGAGGGGCTTCCCATCGCCCTCCTGGAGGCCATGGCGACCGGGGTGCCGGTCATCGCCTCCCGCGTGGGGGGAAGCTCCGAGGTGATCGAGGACGGGGCGTGCGGGTTGCTCGTGGCCCCCGACTCCCCCGAGGCCCTGGCGGCGGCGATCCGTTCCCTGCTCGACCACCCCGAGTACGCCCGGCGGCTCGCGCAGCGGGCCCAGGACCGGGTGCGGGAGCGCTACGGGCTGGCCACCATGGTGGCCGCGACCGCCGACTGCTACCGGCGGCTCGTGGGGGTGGCCGGGGAGGGAGGGGGCCGTGCCGGCTATCTGGGTTGACGGCTGGGCCGCCCTCGCCACGGCCCTCCAGGCCCTCTGGCTGTTCAATGTGGCCTTCCTGACGCTCGCGACGGCAGGGGCGTGGGCCTCCCGGCTCTGGCCCCGCCGTTCCCGGCCGGTGCCGCCTGGGCCGGTCACCCGCTTCGGGGTCCTGATCGCGGCCCACGACGAGGCGGCCGTGATCGGCGACGCCGTGCGCCACGTGCTCGCCCAGGACTACCCGCCCGAGGCCCGGTCGGTGGTGGTCGTCGCCGACCGGTGCCGAGACGCCACGGCCGAGATCGCTCGCCGGGCGGGGGCCGAGGTCTACGAGCGTGCGAACGGTCGGGGCTCCAAAGGAGCTGCCCTGGGATGGCTGTGGCAGGAGCTGGGGGGTGCGACCGGCGGGTGGGACGCCGTGATCGTGCTGGACGCCGACAACCTCGTCCAGCCAGGCTTCCTCGCGGCCCTGGATCGGACCTTCCGCTCGGGGGCCCGAGTCGCCCAGGGGACCCGGGTCGGTACCCACCACGCCGGGACCCCGGCCAGTGCCCTGGACGCCCTCGCCGAGGCCCTGCACCACCGGGTGGTGGCTCGGGGGCTGGACTGGTGGGGGATCTCGACGACCATCTCCGGGTCCGGGGTCGGGTTCGTCCGCGACCTGTTCGGCTCGTTGGTGGCCACGACCACCAGCCAGGTCGAGGACTGTGAATGGCAGATCCGCCTCCTGTGTCGGGGCGAGCGGATCCGGGCCGTCCCGGAGGCGATCGTGCTCGACGAGAAGACGGGCGACTTCGCCACCATGACCCGCCAGCGGGCCCGCTGGGTGCAGGGCAAGCTGCAGGTGGCGGGTCTGGCTCTGCCCGAGGCCCTGCACGCTGCCTTGCGGGGGCGGAAGGGAGGTTGGGAGGCGATCGCCCACCTGCTCACGACGGTGCCCCGCTCGGTGCTGGTCGCGGGGCTGGGGGGCTGGGGAATCCTCGCCCTCTTGCGCGTGCCGGGGGTCTGGGGCCCCGGGGTGTGGGCGGGGGCGCTCGCGCTATTCGCGGCCCACGTCGCGACCGGGCTCGTGATCGACGGGATCCGGGGGGAGGAGTGGCGATCGCTCGCCCATGCCCCGGCCTTCATGGCCATGCTCTTCGTAGCCTGTCGCCGGGCCCTCTGGGGAGGAACCCTGCCCTGGGAGCGCACCCCGCACGGGGCGGCAAGAAAACAGGGCCCCCCGTAGGGGGCCCCAAAGTCGGCTTGCTGTCCAGGTCTAAGCCGGCAGCTTGGCCTTGGCCATGGTGGCGAGGTGGGCGAAGGCCGCTTCGTCGTTGACCGCGAGGTCGGCGAGGATCTTGCGGTTGACCTCGACCTGGGCCTTCTTGAGGCCGTTGATCAGCTGGCTGTAGCTGAGGCCGTTCAGGCGGGCCGCCGCGTTGATGCGGGTGATCCACAGCCGGCGGAAATCGCGCTTCTTGGTCCGGCGGTGCTTGTACATGTACCGCAGGGCCTTCATCATCGCCTGGTTGGCGGCGCGGAAGATCTTCTTGGTCGAGCCCCGGAAGCCCTTGCAGAGCCGGAAGACTTTCTTGTGACGGTTGCGGTTGATGGAACCGCGCTTGACGCGAGGCATGGTGGTTACTCCTTAAACGGGTGGACGGCTACCGGAGGTACTGCGGATAGGGAAGCGCTTCTTTGACGCGCTTGGCATCCGAGGGGTCCACCAGGGCTTCGCTGCTGACCCGGCGCATGCGGCTGCCGGACTTGCCGACGATCAGGTGCTTGCTGAAGGCCTTGCGGCGGACGACCTTGCCGGTGCCGGTCACCCGGTACCGCTTGGCACTGGCGCGATGGGTCTTCATCTTGGGCATGGGGGTTACTTCTCCTTCTTGGGGGCCAGGATCAAGAACAGGGTCCGACCCTCTGCCTTTGGATCGCGCTCGATGACGGCAATGTCCTTGACGTCACCCGCGAACTTGCCGAGCAGTTGGGCGCCTAGCTCCATGTGCTGCATCTCGCGGCCGCGGAAGCGGACCGTGACCTTGACCTTGTCACCTTCGGCGATGAACTTCTGGATCGCGCGCAGACGGACCTCGTAGTCGTGCTGGCCGATCTTGTAGCTCACCGTGAGCTCCTTGATGCTGACGACGTGCTGCTTCTTCCGGGCTTCCTTGGCCTTCTTCTCGGTCTCGAACTTGTGTCGGCCGTAGTCCATGATCTTGCAGACGGGCGGCGCCGCGTCGGCTGCAACCATGACCAGGTCAAGTCCCTTCTCCTGGGCGATGCGCAGCGCTTCGCGGGTCGGCAGGATGCCGAGCTGGGCGCCGTCTTCGCCGATGGTCCGGACCTCGCGGGCCCGGATCCGCTCGTTGATCAGGGTGGTGTCACGCTCCCGTAGAATCGTCGTCTCCTCCTCTAAGAACGCCGAAAGGCAGGTGCATGCACCTGCCCATGGTTCAGAAAGGCCCGCCTTGGCGGATTTCCTACCGGCAACCCAGCTGGCCGTGCCGCCGGGTGAGAAGGTGCGCTTCTGCTTTCGCCGTTCGCGCCCCAGCCACAGCCGGTGGCGCAACTTAAGCTCGACGAGTATAACCCGCTCGCCACCCGGCGTCAAGCCAGGGGCAGGCCGGTGGTATAATGGATCGATTGCCGTACCCGCCCGATCCGGTCCGAAGGGGATCCCATGCTCGAACCCATCCAACTCGACAAGCTCCGCGAGGTGGAGCGCACCTACCACGACCTGGGCGATCGCCTCAGCGACCCCGTCGTGCTGGCCGATCAGGAGCAGTTGCGCCGTTACGCCAAGGCCCGCGCGGACATGGAGGTGACGGTCGAGCACTATCACACCTGGCAGTCGGCGACCCAGCAGCTCGCGGACGCCCAGGAGATGCGCCGCGGCGAGAACGACCCCGAGCTGCGCGAGATGATCGAGCTCGAGGTGGCCCAGTTGACCGAGCAGATCGCCGACCTCGAGCAAACGATCACGATCCAGCTCCTGCCCAAGGATCCCCTGGACGACCGCAACATCATCGTCGAGATTCGCGGGGGCGCGGGCGGCGAGGAGGCGAGCCTGTTCGCCGGCGACCTCCTGCGCATGTACACCCGCTACGCCGAGACCCGCGGCTGGCGGGTCGAGATGCTGTATCTGCAGGAGCAGGACCTGGGCGGTATCAAGGAGGCCTCCTTCAAGATCAACGGCGACGGGGTCTACTCGCGCATGAAGTGGGAGTCGGGCGTGCACCGCGTCCAGCGGGTGCCCGTCACCGAGGCTCAAGGCCGCATCCACACCTCGACGGCGACGGTGGCCGTCCTGCCCGAGGCCGAGGAGGTCGACATCCAGATCAACCCCTCCGACCTGCGCTTCGACACCTTCCGGTCGGGAGGCGCCGGCGGCCAGAACGTCAACAAGGTCGAATCGGGGGTGCGCGTCACCCACCTCCCCTCGGGACTTGCGGTGGCCTGCACCGAGGAACGGTCTCAGCTGCAGAACAAGGCCAGGGCGCTGGAGCTCTTGCGGACGCGGCTCTTGGACGCCAAGATCCAGGAGGCCCAGTCGGCCCATGCCGCCGAACGGAGGAGCCAGGTGGGGACGGGCGATCGCTCCGAGCGGATCCGGACCTACAACTTCCCGGAGAACCGGGTGAGCGACCACCGCATCAAGCTGACGCTCAACAAGCTCGACCGGATCCTGAACGGCGACCTGGACGACGTGATCGACGCCCTGATCGCGGCCGACCAGTCCGAGAAGCTGGCGCAGCTGACGGCTCAGCCGGTCTAACGGACAGTCAGGAACGAGGCAACGCCTCGTCTTCCCGGCGCAGGCCGGGATCCAGCCCCTGCACGGTGGGCGCGTGACCCGTCGACTGGCTATGGAACCCGGCCTGCGCCGGGGAGACGTCGGCCCAAAAGGGCCTTTCTGTTCGCTAGAATGTGCCCGTCAGGCCGAGCTGCAGCCCGTAAACGAAGTCCCCGACCGTCCCCGAGTAATCCCGGACGGTCACGGCCCCCACGAGCCCGAAGCGCCCGAGGTCGTAGGTCACCCCCAAGGAGCCAAGCGTCTCGGCATCGACGGCCCCGCCGATCGCCTGGGTCGGCGTCGTCGTGCTGGAGCCGGTCGTACTGGTGCCGGCCTGGGTGCCGGCCGGAGGGGTGGGGCCCGAGATCGTCACCGCCGACTGATAGGCCTTGCTCGTCACCCCGTTGGTCGTGACTGAGCCCAGCAAGACCGGTGCATAGCCGATCTGGGTCTTGAGCCCGAGGCGAGACCCCAGGCGGTACTGGGCGTTCAGGCCGATCACGGGCCCGGCCATCAGGAAGGACGAGTCGGTCGTGAAGGTCTCGTTGACGGTCCAGTCGGTCGTCCTCTTGTAGGTCGCCGTGCCGGTGGCGTCGACCGCGTTTTCGACCTGCTCGGCCGTGTCGCCCTGGCCCTTGTCGCCCACGGTCTTGGCCGTGAAGCCCTGATGCAGGTTGCCGAAGGGCACGGTGACGCCGCCGAACAGCGAAAGCGCCCCCTCGGGAGCGTTCCACAGCCGGTACTCCCCGTGGGCCCCCAGGTCGTTGAGCCACATGGTTCGCGCGTAGTTGTAGGTGACCCCGCCCTTCGAGGCGAAGGACGACTTCGGATTGCCCGCCGCCGTATCGCCGACTTGCAGCGTGAGGGCCGAGGCTCCGGCCGGCACGGTGAAGCCGGTGTAGGAGGTCGTGAGGGTCCCCTGGGCGGCGGCGGCCGGAATCCCTATCACGACCCCGTAGGCGCCCGCGAGGCCCACGTTGGGGGTGATCGTCGTCGAGTCGGAGAGGGTGTTCCCGGTGATCGTGGCGCCCGACGTCGAGGTCGTGTTCTTGTAGGTGCTCGGGTCCTGGCCGTTGAGGCTCAAGATCGGGTTGTTCTGGCTGGCGCCGAGGTAGGCTCCGAACAGGCTTGCCCCCAGCCCGAGGCGCTCATCCGCCCACCACGTCCCGTCGGCCCCGTAGAGCAGGCCGACGCCGTCCCCGAAGGTGCCGGTTGCGAGCGAGGGAGTCGCCGTGGTAGTGGTCGAGGCGTTGGCCCCCGTGGTCGTGATGGTCTGGGTAGTCGCCTGGGCCCGGCTGGTCGTGATGGCGCGGTTACCCAGCTCGCCGGCCGGCCCGATGAAGGCATCCCAGGTGAACCCGGGACCGGTCGGGGGTGGAGCGCTCGGAGGGACAGGCGGGGGGGGGACCCGCTGGGGGGCGGCCTGGGCCGGAACGGCCGACCAGGCGAGCAGTCCGACCGAGGTGACGAGGGCGACGAGGCGTGGCGACATGGGTGGCTCCGAAGTCAGGAAACGGGAAGCGGAGGCGTGTAGGAATCGAACCTACCAAGGCCGGGTTGACCGTCCTTCGCTGGTTTTGAAGACCAGAGGGCCCACCAGGACCCCTTCGCCTCCCCGGCGCCTTCCGCAACGAACCCGTCACGCAGAAGCGCGCCCCATTCTACCGTCGGGAGTTCAGAATGGCCATACCTCGGTCGCCCTCGCCTAGTGGGACACCCGCGAGGGCCCGTGGCGGCGCGGAGTTGGCGCCTGCTGGACCTGACCGTACCGGTCGTACACCCTCCGGCACGGGACGCAGATCCAGAGCCCGGCCCTCAGCCCGATCCCTGGGGTCGTTCGCTCCTGGCATTGGGGACACCGACCGGCAAAGGCGACCATCTCATTCCTCCCGAGCCCATGACGCTGACCCCATGGTCGTCAGAATCGACCATCCGGTCAGTGGGCGCCGTCACGGCCTAGTTGGAAGCGAGAATCCGGGCGTCGCCCTGGCGGCGCGTGAATCCCTGCGAGTCCAGGTACTCCAGGAGCGGGATGATCGCTTTGCGGTTGGTGTCGAGCAGATCCCGGGCCTGCGATGCCGTCACGGTCCCCTCCCTGGACAGGTGCGCCCGCAGCTGGTCCTGGGCCGAGCGCAGGGCCGCGGCGCTCGCGAACATCCCTTGGCCCAGCTTGGCCGCCAGGCCCGACTCGATCCGGTCGTCCAGGAGGTCGCGCGCGACCGTTGGCGGCACGGGCAGGTCGGCCAGGAGGTCGGCCTCCGAGACGAACCGGCCCGACTCCAGCCGCTCTGCGATCGTCTCCATCGCCCAGGCCTGCTCGGCCGAGCGCCGCGCCTGCCAGTCGCTCTGGGCCCACAGCCGCCCGATCGCCTTCAACTCTCCACCCTGGGCGAGGGCCTCCAGGACCGGAGTCAGGGCCTTGAGCGGCACCTGGGTGGTGGCCTGGATGGCTTCTCGCGGCACTCCCAGGCGCCAGGGAACGGCGTGGTGACCCTGGGCGATCGCCGCCAACACCTGCCCCTCCTGCTGCCCGCGCGCCGAGCGGTGGACGAGGCGATCGCCCCTCACGGTCGCCGTCCCGCTCGCGAGCAGAGCCTCGATCGCGTGCTCGACCTCCGAACGCGGCAACCTGGCCGCAAGCTCCGCACGGGTCAGGCCCGTCGTGCCGGCCTCCTGCAGCCGAGCCCCGGCGAGGTCCACCCATCGACCCTCGCGGGCATGACCCAGGGCCTCGAGCGTGGCCGGTTGCCGCCGCCGCAGGCGGTGGCTCACGGGATTGACGACCGTGCCACCGCCGATGGTCGCCATCGGGGCGTAGAGCCTGAGTACGAAGCGATCGCCGAAGTCCGCCACCACCGGGCCTTCCAGCAGGAGCTGCGCGAAGGCCCCCTCCCCCGGCGCGAGCTCCTCGCGATCGAGGAGGGCCACCCGGCCGATCACCTCGGCCGTCCCGTGGTGCAGGCGGATGCGCGTGCGGTGCGCGAGCACCGGAGATCCCGGCAACAGCTCGAGCCAGACGTCGATCGTTTCAGCGGGGCTCAGGGCCCCCGGCGGCAGGATCCAGTCCCCCCGGCCCAGATCGGCCCGCTCAAGGCCCACGAGATTGACGGCGACCCGCTGACCCGCAACGGCTCGATCCCGCTTGCCGCCGTGAACCTGGAGGCCCCGGACCCGGCTCGTGACGCCAGTGGGCAGGATCGAGACGGCGTCCCCTTCGCTCAGGGTGCCGGCGAACAGGGTGCCCGTGATGACGGTCCCGAAGCCTTGCTTGACGAAGACCCGGTCGATCGGCAAACGGAACGGTGCGGCCGCGTCCCGAGGCTGGGTCTCGCCCGCCACGGCGTCGATGGTCGCAAGCAGGCGATCGATCCCCTCCCCGGTGGGAGCCGAGACCGACACGACCGGGGCACCTTCGAGGAAGGTCCCGGCGAGCGCGCCCGCAATGTCCTCGATCGCGAGCTCCAGGAGCTCGGGGTCGACCAGATCGGTCTTGGTCACGACGACGATGCCCTTCTGGACCCGCAGGAGGCGCAGGATGTCCAGGTGCTCGCGGGTCTGGGGCATCACCCCGTCGTCGGCCGCGACCACGAGCAGGACCAGGTCCATGCCGGGGACGCCCGCGAGCATGTTTTTGAGGAACTTCTCGTGGCCCGGCACGTCGACGACCGACGCGGTCCGGGCGCTCGGCAGGGTGAAGGGCGCGAAACCGAGGTCGATCGTGAGGCCGCGGCGCTTCTCCTCCTCCAGCCGGTCCGTGTCGACGCCGGTCAGCGTGCGAATGAGGGTGGTCTTGCCGTGGTCGACGTGGCCGGCCGTGCCGATCACGATGGGGAAATCAGTCATGGGGATTCAGCCCTTCCAGGGCCGCCACCACCTGCTCGGCATCTCCTGGCAGCAGGGTGCGGGGATCGATCAGGACCCGATCCTGCTCGATCCGAGCCACCACGGGGGGATCGGCCGTACGCAGGGCGTCGAGCAGCCACTGGGCCGACTTCCCCTCCCAGGTCAAGGTGACGAGGGTGGTGGGCAGGTCGGTCGCGGGAAGCGAGCCGCCCCCCACCTGCGAGTGGCCCGGCTGCAGGGAGACGCCGAGGGAGGGCAGGCCGCGCAACATGGTGCCCAGCCGCTCGGCCGCGGTGGCGAGCTGGTCGGCGGGGCGCGCCAGCATGGCGAGGGTGGGGATCTCGGCGATCGCCCGCTCGGGATCCAGGTAGCCGCGCAGGGTGCGCTCCAGCGCCGCGAGCGTGAGCTTGTCCTGCCGGAGGGCCCGCAGCAAGGGGTTGCGCTTGAGCCGCGCGACGAGGTCCTTTCGGCCGACGATGAGGCCTGCCTGAGGCCCACCGAGTAGCTTGTCGCCGCTGAAGGTCACGAGATCGAGGCCAGAGGCGACCGTTTCCTGCACGGTCGGCTCCTTGGGCAGCCCGAAGGGTGACAGATCGACCAGCATCCCGCTGCCCAGGTCTTCGACGGCCACCAGACCGTGGGCATGGGCGAGCTCCGCCATCTCGGCGGGCGAAACTTCGCTCGTGAAGCCGACGATCCGGTAGTTCGAGGTGTGGCAGCGCATCAAGAGGGCCGTGTCGGGCCCGATGGCCCGTTCGTAGTCCTGGCGGTGGGTCTTGTTGGTGGTGCCCACCTCGACCAGGCGCGCGCCCGAGGCCGTGATGACCTCCGGGATGCGGAAGGAGCCCCCGATCTCGATCAGTTGCCCGCGGGAGATGACGACCTCGCGTCCGCGGGCGAGGGTGTCCACGACGAGCAGCACGGCCGCCGCGTTGTTGTTGACGACGAGCGCCGCCTCGGCTCCGGTGAGCTGGCAGAGCAGGCCCTCGACGTGCTGGTAGCGTGAGCCACGGTGACCCGTCTCGAGGTCGAACTCCAGGTTGGAGTAGGCGCCGGCGGTCTCGGCGAGGGTCGCGATCGCCTCCGGGGCCAGGGGGGCGCGGCCCAGGTTGGTGTTGAGGACAACCCCCGTGGCGTTGACCACCCGCCTCAGGTGACAGCGGGTGTCGGCCGCGAGGTGGGCGATCGCCAGTTCAACGAGCGCGCGCGGCTCGGGGACCTCGGCTCCGTCGCGTCGGATCTGCTCGCGCGCGGTCGCGATCACAGCCTGCAGGGCCGAAACGATCCGATCATGGGCGTGACGCTCGCCGGCCTGGGCGATCGCCTCGTCTGTCAACAGGGCGCTGACCGACGGCAGGCGCCGCAGCTTGGATTGCCACTCGGTGCTCATGCCCACAGTTTACTGGAGGGGCCGAGTCGACGCCAGCGATATGCTCCGGGACCTGGGTATGAGGAGTTCGTGACTACCATCCTGATCGCCGACGATTCGCGCCTCATGCAGCGGAACCTCACGATCACGCTGCAGCAGGCCGGTTACGACCTGCTGTACGCGAACGATGGCATCGAAACCCTCGAAATCTGCACCAAGAAACACCCGGACCTGGCCATCATCGACTGCATCATGCCGGGCATGACCGGCCAGGACGCCTGCCGCGCCATCCGCACCAACCCCATCACCCAGCACCTGCCCGTGATCCTCATGTCGAGCGAGGACCGGGAGCTCCGCCAGGCCCGCATCGTGGGAGCCCAGGGAACCCTGTTGAAGCCCATCGAGACCAAGGAGCTCTTGAGCAAGGTCAACAACCTGCTCGCGCCCCTGCCGGAGAACCACTCGCCGGCCGTGCTGTTAAACATGGTCGATCCGGCGACCCAGCAACCGGCCCAGGGGCGGATCATCCGGGTCCACTCCGAGAAGCTGATCACCCTGTCGGGCATCCCCGGGGTCACGCTCAAGCCCGATCAGCCCCTGCAGATCCAGTACGACGCCATCGGGGGCATCCGGATCACCCGCGAGGCCGTGGTGCGGGCCGCAGGCTACGAGGGGATCGCGGTCGAGCTGGGCGCCCTGCTGACCCACGAGCAGCGTCGCAAGAACTTCCGCAAGCAGATCGCGATCCCCGTCCGGTATCGCCTGCCGGGTGACTTCTACCGGCTGGGGCAGAGCATCGACATCAGCGCGGGCGGCATGCGGGTCATGGGCATGAGCGGCCAGCTCGAGAACGGCATGACCCTCGATTTTCAGCTCGTGCTCGACCCCTCGGTCTTCCTGACCGTCCAGGGGGCCGTGCGGCGGGTCAGTCCCGGCGATAACGGCCGCAAAGAGGTCGGCATCGAGTTCATCCACATCGATCCCAACGTCCAGCAGGAGCTGACCATGTTCCTGTTCGCGGGGACGGACCTCGAAATGACCAACGGCTGACTTGTGGCCCAGGCCGGGCCGCGGGATAATGACGGCCCAGGAGGTCCGCCCATGCTCGTCGACGTTCTCGCCTACATGGCCGCCCACGAGGGGGCCCCGGTCACGGAGATCAAGCGGGTGTTCGAGCTGCCGTCCGACATGGCGGCCAACCTGCTCGTACAGCTCGTCGACGCGGGCTTCCTGTTCGAGCAGCCACTCAGCGCCTGCCACCACATGGACGAGCACGGCCACGCCATCGAGGGTGGCTGCGGCTCGGCCGGGTGCGGGTCCGGCGGCTGCGGCTCGGGCGGCACGAGCTGCGCGGTGGGCGATGCCTTCGAGCGAGGCTGCTGCGGCATGAACAGCCCCTACCGGGTCACGGATGGGGGGCGGGATTTCCTCGTGAGGATGCGGGCGATCGCCTAGCGCCCGCCGTAGAGTTCCTCGTAGGTCCAGAGGTTCCCGAAGACCTTCTTCACGTAGTGGCGGGTCTCGGGGTACGGGATCAGCTCGACCCACGCCTCCCAGTCGTCGGTCGGATTGGCCGAAAGCCACTTGCGCACGGCGTGCGGCCCCGCGTTGTAGGCCGCGACGGCGAGCATCGGCTGGTTGTCGAGCTGACGCTCGACCCAGGTCAGGTAATAGGCCCCCAGCTTGAGGTTCCAGAACGGGTCGGTGAGGCTGCGCGCCGGCCCCGGCACCTTGCGTCCGACCCAGTCGGCCGTGAACGGCATGAGCTGCGCGAGGCCCACCGCCCCCACCCACGAGCGGGAGGTCGGCTCGAAGTTGCTCTCTTGCTTGACGAGCGCCGTCAACAAAAGCGGATCGAGGCCCTGGAGGCCGGAGGCCGCCTGGACGAACGGGTAGTAAGCGAGCGGATAGCTGAGATAGGGATCCGAGCCCGACGACAGGCTGATGGCCCGGGGATACTGACCACCGGCCAGGGCCAGCCACGCCTGCAGGTCGGGATCGGCGTCGTGGCGTCGGGCATACCGCTCGACCGGGTCGACGAGGCCCAGGTTGGTCAGTTCGCGGAGGGACGCGGGGAACTTCGCCACCGCATGCAGGTAGCCGGCGTCGCGCCCGGTCGCGGCGTGCGCCGGATCGATCAGGCACGCCGTGTCCAGGCACGGAACCCGCGCGTCGACCGGGCGCACCGGGAAGCCCTGGGGGGCCGTATGGGCCGTGAGCGCCTCGATCCGGAAGCGAGCTCGCCAACCGTAATAGGAGCGCGGCTTGAGGTGCATGACCTCGCGGTAGGCGGCGAGGGCCCCCGTCACGTCACCCTTGCGCTCCCGCAGCCGGCCCAGCCAGTACTCCCCGCCCGGTCCTTCGACCTTGACCAGGATGGCCGACCCCAGGCGGCGGGCCCAGACCTCGGCCCCGTCGTAGTCACGCGCCCGGTGGGCCCGCCACAGGAAGCGCCACTGGGCCTCGGTGGCGGCCTCGTTGTCCGGGAAGCGTGCCAAGACTTCCCGATCGATCGCCTCCGCGTGCGGATCGTCGTCCACCTTGCGGTACAGAGCGCCCAGCTTCTGCAGGGCTTCGAGGGCCTCGTCGACGCGCCCGCTCGCTGCCTGCCGGTAGGCGGCGGCCGCCTGCGGGACGTGCTTGTGCTTCTCCTCCATCTGACCGAACGTGAGGTACACCCGCGCCCTCAGCTTGGGATCGAGCGCCATGGAGCGCTTCAAGAGGGCGATCGCCTGCTTGTCGTCCCCCAGCCGCCAGGCCGCGCGTCCCGCCCGGAACAGCGCGAGCGGGGAGTTCAGGGCCTTCAGCAACCGGGCGGCCAGGCCGAACTCACCCTCGGTCAAGAGGTCCCCTGCAAGCGCCAGCCGTTCGGGGGGGCTGAGATCGGTCACCCGCGCCAGGGCGTGGTTCACGGGGGAAAGGTGCTTCCCGTCGGGGAAGCGTTCCCGGTAGGCGCGCAACCAGCCCGCTCGGTCGGCGACCGGACCCTTGGTCGCTAGCAGGTAGACAGCCCGCTCAGCGAGGGGATCGTCGGCGTGATGCTCGGTGATGCGCCGCAAGTAATGAGCCCCCACGGCGGGATCGCGCTCGATGGTCAGCGCCCCGAGGGCCATGAGGGTGTCGGTCGTGAGGACGCTCTTGGGCTGGTCGGACAGCAAGCGAGCGTAGGCCTGTTCGGCCGCCTCGCGATCCGTCCCTTCGAGGGCATGGCCCACGGCGTACAGGAACCAGTCCGGTCGCTCGGACTCCGCCAGGATCGCCCGGCCCCGGTGGCTGAGGCGATCCGTCGCACCCTGTCGCGCGAGGCAATCGAGACGCGCCGCTTCGGCCCGCAGGGCCCAGGGCGTCCCGGCGAGGCGGTCGGCCAGGGCGGCGAAGCGGGCCTCCTGGTCGGTCCAGCTCGCGTCGGCGAGGCCCGACAGGGCCTGGCGGTAGGTGACGAGGGCCTGCGTGAGGTCGGACTGGCTCGCCTGCGCCATGAGGCGTTGGGCGCCTACCGGGGCGTAGGCCAGGCCGACGAGCGCGAGGGCGATCGCCCCCACCAGCGGCGCGCGACGTCGGCGCTTTCCCGTCATGGCTCCCTCAAGACGTCCATCATCGGCCCGTGCATGGGGCCGTTGCTCGCGAGCAGCTCCTTGCCGTAGAGGTTGAACGGTCGACCCTGGTAGTCCGAGATGCGCCCCCCCGCCTCGGTCAGGATGATCGAGCCGCCGGCCATGTCCCACGGCGAGAGGCCGTACTCCCAGAAGCCGTCATACCTCCCGCAGGCCACGTTGCACATGTCGAGCGCGGCCGAACCGGCTCGGCGCACCGCCTGACACTGGTGGAGGAAGCGGGCGAAATGGGGCAGGTTGTTGCCTTCCTCGATCACGCTGTAGGGAAAGCCGGTCGTGAGCAGGCTGCGGCGCAGCTCGTCAATGTCCGAGACCTGGATGGGGCGGCCGTTGCAGGTGGCCCCGCCACCCAGGTCCGCGCTGAACAGCTCATCGAGGCAGGGATTGTAGACCGCCCCCGCGATGATCCGCCCCTCGAACTCAAGCCCGACCGAGACGCAGTAGTAGGGAAAGCCGTGGGCGTAGTTGGTGGTCCCGTCGACCGGGTCCACGAGCCAGCGAAAAGGCGACTCGGCTCCCGCGAGCCCTTCCTCCTCGCCCAGGATCTGATGGTCGGGATAGGCTTCGGCGATGCGGGCCCGCAGATAGGCCTCGGACTCGCGGTCCACCTCGGTGACGAGGTCGATCGTGCCCTTGTACTCGATGTGCAGCGGCTGGCCCTGGTGCCGACGCAGAATGTCTCCAGCACCCAGGGCGAGCGATTCGGCGAACGAGCGAAACGGGTCCATGCGGCCATCCTAACACATCCTCTCCGGTGCGGCGGGCCCCCCCACGTGGTACAAAGGCTTCGTCCGCCTGGAGGTACTCGTTGCTGCCCCTCTTCATGCTCGCTGCCGCCACCCTCTCGGCCGCCCCAGCGACCGTGAGTTCGTCGATCCCCGCGGCGACCGCGAGTCCCCTTCCGATCGCCGACGACTTCGGCATCACGGTGCGGGACATCGTCCGCCTCAAGCGCACCGTCCGCCTCACCATGGGGCTCCGGAACCCCTCCCACGCCGAGAACCTCTTTCTCCACCTCGAGGCCAACGAGGCCGACGCCCAGGGCATCGTCTACATGCCGTCCATGAAGCCCGGAGCCGCGAGCGATCCGGCCACCCACTTCCTCAAGACGGACGGCAGCGAGACCATGGAGCTCACCCTGGCCTTTCCGGTCGACGCCTCGGCCTCCGCGGCCGTGCTGGTGGTTGGCGAGGCGGTGAGCCCCTTTCGGCAGGCGGCCGTTCCGGTCGACCTGACTCTTGGCCATCCGCCCCTCGCCCCGACCCCGGAGTCGGCCGCCCCGGCGGCCCCGGGCGAGCGGGTGATCGCTACCTACGAGACCCCGATCCTGGGGCTGGGTTCCATCGTTCTCAAGGATGGGGCAGCTGGTCCGGACGGCCATGGTTGGAGCCGCATCTACACCGACTGGCCGGACGCCTCGCTCGACCAGATCGCGCAGACCATGGCCCATCCCAACCAGGTCTGGGCCAATCCCGATCGGCTCTTTTTCGTCGCGAAGCTGAGCGCCAGCCGCGCCCTCGGCCTCGAGGTGGCCCGCGGCGAGGTCTGGTCGGCCAAGTTGTTGACCAAGGCCACCTTTCCGCACGCGGTGGGGCCTGGAACCCCCTATCCCAACCGCGTCTACCTGAAGAAGTAGTCCCTCGAGACGAACGAGACCATTAGCTGCGAGTCTTGCGACCGTCCGCCGTGAAGTTGAGGGTGGCGCCACTGTAGATGGCGACGGCCCCGTCCCCGGAGCTGACCAAGTAAACGGCGCGAGACCCGTCGCTGACGGTGTAGAAGGTCTTGCCCTCCAACCCCGTCTCGACCAGGCTGGGGTCGGGGTGGTAGGGAACCACGACGCCGGACGATCGGACGCTGCCGTCGTGGTAATACCAGGTATAGTGGCCATCCACCTGGATGACGATCAACCCCATCGTGGCCCCGACCGACGAGTGGGTCGTGTCGATCACCGTGTTGCCGTCGTAGGTCCGGTCGGTCCAGGAGACGCCAGGCACGTCGAGGGCCCACTTGCCAATCACCGCCGGATCGAGGCCCGGCATGGGCGTTGCCGCCGAGCCACTCGGTGGGGTGGCCGTAGGCGAGGGGAATGGCGACCAGGCAGGCGACGGGCTCGCCAGCGCAGGGGATTTGGCCCACCGATTATAGGCCACCATGTCGGGGTCGCATCCCCACAGGCCCACCACCGCGGTCAGCAAAACGCTGACCATGGCCATGGTCGAGAACGCAGCGCGATCAGTCACGGTCCCCTCCTTCTACAAGCGAGGGGCTATCTTAATGTCTGTTCGTAAACTTGTCTATAGCGAGCGACCAACTCCGTTGGCCACCGAGCGCAAGTCGCCCATGAGGGCCTCGAACTGGCTCGGGTAGAGGCTCTGCATGCCATCGCTCTTGGCTTGCGTGGGGTCGCGGTGCACCTCGACGATGATCCCGTCGGCGCCGGCGGCGATCGCCCCCTTCGAGACCGGTCCCACCAGCTCGCGCCGCCCCGTGCCGTGCGAGGGGTCTCCGACCACCGGCAGGTGCGACAGTTGCTTGATCACGGGGATGGCGTTCAGGTCGAACATGTTGCGGGTGTAGTCCTCGAAGCTGCGCACCCCTCGCTCGCACATGATCACCTTGGCGTTGCCCTCGGCGAGGATGTACTCGGCCGCGAGCAGCCACTCTTTGAGGGTCGCGCTCGGCCCGCGCTTGAGCATGACGGGCTTCCGGGCCCGGCCCGCCCGCTTGAGCAGGGCGAAGTTCTGCATGTTGCGGGCCCCCAGCTGGATGATGTCGGCGTACTCCTCGACCAGGTCCAGGCTCTCGGGGTCGACCGCCTCGGTGATGATGGCGAGCCCGTAGGCGTCGCGCGCCTTGGCGAGCAGCTTGAGCCCCTCCTCACCCATCCCCTGGAAGGAGTAGGGGCTGGTCCGGGGCTTGAACGCCCCCCCGCGCAGCACGCGCGCCCCCGCCTGGGCTACGGCCGCCGCCGTCTCCATGAGCTGCGCTTCGCTCTCGACCCCGCATGGGCCCGCCATGACCACGACCTCGCGCCCCCCGATGGACACGCCGTTGGGCAAGGTGACGACCGTATCGTGGGCCTGCCACTCGCGGCTCACCAGCTTGTAGGGGGCCGAGACGTGGATGACCTCCTTGACCCCGGGCAGGCCTTCGACCGTGTCGGCCTCGACCCGGCGGTCGTTGCCGACCACTCCGATCGCCATGCGGTGCTCGCTCGGGATCGGGCGGGCCTGGAAGCCGAGGGCCTGGATGGCCGTGACGACGCGGTCGGTATCGGCCTGGGTGGCATCGTGGGACATGACGACGAGCATGCGACGATCTCCTGGTCTCAAGGCAAGGCGCCCGGCCAACGAGCCGGGCGCCCGAATTCGGTATCCGATCCTAGTGGCCGCAGCCGCCCGAGCCGCAGCCGGCCCCTTCCGGCGCCGCTTCCTGGTCCTTGGGGCGGAACGACGAGCCGCAACCGCAGCTCGCAGCCGCATTGGGGTTCACAATGGTGAAGCCCCCGCCCATCATCTCGTTCTTGTAGCCGACCTCGGCCCCCTCGAGGTACTGGGCGCTGAAGGGGTCGACCACGATCCGGATGCCCTCGTGGGCATACTCCTGATCCCCGGGCTTCTGCTCGTCGAGCCCCATGCCGTAGCTGAACCCGCTGCAGCCTCCGGGCTTGACGTAGACCCGCAGGGCCAGATCGGCGCGGGACTGGCCCGCGAGGGCCTCCTTGAGCTTGGCGGTGGCTTCGGGGGTGACGGTGACCATGGGACTTCCCTCCTGATGATCGGGTGAAGGCCGATTCCAGACCGGGCGCGCGGGCCCGACGACTCACACTCAGTATACGCAGGATGGCGGCCAGAATCAAGGCATAGCGCTCTCCTGGCCTGCGGTGCCTCGATCCGGCGGCTCACAGCCAGAGGGTGGCGTCTCCGAACGAGTAGAAGCGGTACCCTTGGGCGATCGCCTCGCCATACACCCGCAAGACGAGGTCACGCCCGCTCCCCCCCTCGGGCATGCCCCGCTCGGCAAAGGCCGCCACCAGCATGAGCAGGGTCGAGCGGGGCAGGTGGAAGTTGGTGATGAGGGCGTCCACCACCCGGAAGCGGAAGCCCGGGTAGATGAAGAGGCGGGTTTCGCCGCGGCTCGGGCCGAGCGATCCGCTCGCCGCCGCATGCTCCAGGGTCCGCACCACCGTGGTTCCCACGGCGACGACCCGGTGGCCCGCCGCATGGGTCCGCGCGATCGCCTCCACCGTCTCGGCCCCTAGCTCGTAGCGCTCGGCGTGCATGACGTGGCGGGTCGGGTCCACCTCGGTGACGGGCTTGAAGGTGCCCAGCCCCACGTGCAGGGTCACGGTCGCCGTCCCGACCCCCTTGGCCTTCAGGGCCTCGAGTAGCTGCGGGGTGAAGTGAAGCCCCGCGGTGGGGGCCGCCACCGCCCCTTCCTGGTCGGCGAACACGGTCTGGTAGCGGCCCGGATCAGCCGGCTTGGCCGTGATGTAGGGAGGCAGGGGCAGCTCACCGTGGCGGGCGATCGCCTCCCGGACCTCTCCGGACGCGCGCAGGGTGATCGCGCGCGTCCCGTCCAGATGGACGTCCCCGATCACCCCGGAAAAGGTCTCGTCGAACCGGATCTCGGTCCCTTCGGGGGCCTTCCGCCCGGGGCGTACCATGCACAGCCAGCGATCGGGACCGAGCTCCTCGAGCAGCAAGACCTCGAGGCGCGCCCCCGTCGCCCGGGTGCCATAGAGCCGCGCGGGCAGGACCTTGGTGTCGTTGATCACCAGGAGGTCGCCTGGGTCGAGGAGGTCGACGAGGTCCCGGAATCGCCGGTGAGCCATGACGCCGGTGCGCCGATCGACTACGAGCAGGCGGCTCAGGTCCCGCTCGACGGCGGGGTGCTGAGCGATCAGCTCCGGGGGCAGGTCGAAGTCGAAATCGTCCAGGCTCAGCGGCGCCATGCTTCCCCGTAGAGTTGAAGGACGGCGAGGAGGCCCGCCAGGATCAGGTAGACCTGGGGAATGGGCCGATCGGGCCGAAGCTGGCGGTAGCGGCGGTAGGCCAGGACCATCGAGGCCCAGAGGGCGCCGTAGGTGAGATAGCGCAGGGCGGGGACGACCGTCACGGCTCCTCCACGCCGGCGAGCTGGGTTCCGGGGTAGTAGTGGGCCAGGATCTGGGCGTAGTCGTAGCCCCGCTCGCTCAGGCCGCGCGCCCCCCACTGGGACAGCCCCAGCCCGTGGCCGTGGCCCCGGCCGGCGAAGGCGAAGCCCCGCGGCGAGCGGCCCATGCCCCCGTAGCCGAGGACGTTGAAGAGGGTCGAGTACAGTCCGGCGGCCTGCCGCACCTGATCGCCCGAGGCGTCCCGGGCCCCGTCCGAGCCGACCACCCGGATTCGCTGCACGCGGCCCGAGTACGACCGCTCGACGATGTCGAAGCGCAGGACCTCGCCCACGTGGATCCCGACCCGCGAAAGCCCCAGGCGCATGGCCTCGGCCGCGACGTTCTTCTGCCAGACGTAGCGCGGGCTCTGCTGGTCATAGTCAGGCACGGCCTGGAGGTAGGGGTGCGGCTCCCCCCAGACGGCGGCACTCGCCTCGGTGTAGCCTCCCGAGCAGGAGTGGAAGTAGGCCGGGATCACGTGTCCCCGATAGGTCAGGACCAGGCCATGGGTCTGGTCGACGGCCGAGTTGCTCGGCACCGTCTCGACGCCTGCCCCCCGGTAGACCTGGTTCTCGGTGTTGGGGCGCAGATCGTAGCCCCTGGATGCGAACTGGCCCAACTTGGCGAGGGCGTAGGTGCGGGCGGCGACCGCCTGGGCCTTGAGGCTCTCCAGGGGCCAGCCGGGGTTCATCTCGGCCGGCACCACCCCGTAGAGGTACTGCTCGAGCGGGACCTGGTTGACGATCGTGAGTCGACTGCCCACGGCGACCAGGTCGATCTCCCCGCGATACCAGCGACCGGCCCCGAACGCGAGTCCGACCTGCCGCGAGCCGGGCTCGGGCACGAAGCGCACCGGGGAGGCCGCTGAGACCCAGCCGGTGGGGCCGTGCAGGGCGACATAGCGGCCGGAGCGCTTGGCCTGCCACCCCTCCATGGCGCGGGTTCGGGCGATCGCCCGTCCCGCCCCGTCTTCGATCACGCCCGGGACCGAGGTCGCGACCAGGGCCTTGGCGACCCCCTCGGTCAACCCGACCCGGATGGCCGGCTCGCCCGCCATGGCGGGGCCGGCCGCGAAGAATAGCGGGATCAGCCCCGGGGCCCAGCGCCGGGCGCGGCCCCAACGGCTCGGCCGAGGGTTTTTGACGAGCGAGGTTGCCCAGTGGGCCATCCGTTGACCGGCCATGCTCACCGTCCTGCGCGCCCCCCGATGGGGGAAGGATGCCTAGACCCGTTCACAGTCGAGCCGGTTGCGAGCGCGCCCGCAGGAATCGCGCCGCAGCGTACTCACCGTACGTGAGGCGCGGTTCCGAGGACGTAAGCCGCAACAAGGCCGACTGTGAATGGGTCTAACCCGCCGGGCCGAGCCGGGTGGGGGGCCAGAAGCGGACGACGGCGCGCCCGATGATGTGGTCGATGGGCAGGAAGCCCCAGACGTGGCTGTCCATCGAGTTGTTGCGGTTGTCGCCCATGACGAAGACGTGGCCAGGGGGCACCGTCACCTCTCGCCCGTCATGGAAGTAGGCGTGCGGGTTGGCCGGATCCGGCATGTCGTAGTCCGGATTCTCCTTGATGTAGGGCTCGGTGAGCGGCAGGCCGTTGCGGATGACGTGGCCGCCCCGCACGGCCAGGCGATCGCCCGGCAACCCGATCACCCGCTTGATGAAGGCGTTGTTCTCGTTGAGCAGGCCCTCGATCTTGGGCGGGTTGAAGACGACGATGTCGCCGCGCTGCGGGGTCTCGAAGTGGTAGGAGACCTTCTCGACGATGAGGCGATCGCCCACCTCGAGGGTCGGCAGCATCGACTCGGACGGGATGTAGCGGGCCTCCGCGACCGTGGCCCGGACCCCGAGGGCCAGGGCGAGGGCGATCACGAAGGTCTCGATCGTCTCGCGAGTGCGGGACTTGGGCTTCTTCGGGGCGTGCCGCGAGAAGGGGAACAGGGTCATCCAGGACCTCCGGGGTGCGCGTCGGGACGAGGGCCCGGTCGGAGAGACGGCGGGCGCCTCCGCGATCTTACCATGTCCCTCCGGCCCACCCGCTCAGGGGAAGAGGTGCAACTGCTGGAGGGCGAGCAATTCGGCGGCGATCGCCCCCAATCGGATCCAGGGCCGCCACCGGAGCGTCCGGCCATCCAGCCTCGTCCAGACCAGGTAACCGACCGAGAGGGCGAGCGCGAGCGCGAGCGCGACGAGCGCCCCCAGCCCGGCCTCGCGCCGCCCGAGGGCGAGGATGCCGGCGCAGAAGGCCGCGGCCAGGAACGGGATCCCCCAGGCCATCAGGCGGTAGGCCATCTCCTCGATGGCCGGGGCCGTGACGGCCCAGAACCGGGCGGTGCGACGGACCGTGAGGGTCGATCCGGTGTGGAGCAGGAGGGCCGGCAGGGCCATGAGGGCGGCGAAGGCGCCGAGGCCGGCCGCCCCGATGGCCGCCAGCGCCGAGAGGGCGCTCCAGGCGGGGCCGGGGCCGAGCGGAACGGGGATGCCGGCCCGCCAGAAGACGGTCCCGGCCAGGACGATCATGCCGACCAGGAGGCCGTTGAAGCGGGTGGCGAACTCGAACTCGATCAGCCAGTAGAGGCCGACCGGAACCAGGCAGAAGAAGGCCCAGGGCGCCACGGCATGGGCGACGACCACCCCGACCGTGATCGCCACGAGGGAAGCGGCGGTGGCGAGGCCGATCGCCAGGTAGGAGAAGGTGTCCCACTCGTAGCTCGGCCACCGGAGCTTGATCAGGTGGATGGCGACCGCGCCCAGGGCCGAGACAGCGGCCAGGTCGCGCATGAAGCTGACCCACTCGGATCCGGGCGTCACGGGGCCTCCCCCTGCCAGCCGCCCAGGGAATAGACCGTCACCGGTTCGCGGCGCCCCTTGAGCGTGACCGTGCCCAGCTCGCGCACCTGGGCGCGGGGGCCCGCGAGGTCCAGGGTGGCGCGCGACAGGATGACGTCGGTGTGGAACTCCTTGTTCAGGGCCTCGAGGCGGGCCGCCGTGTTGACCACGTCGCCGATCACGGTCCGTTCGAGCCGGCCCGGGGCCCCGATCTCGGCCCGAATGGCCCGGCCCGAGGAAAGCCCGATCCGCACCTTGAGGGGGCGCTTGCCCTCAGAGAGGCTCTGCTCCTGCAGGGTGGCGATCGCCGCCTGCATGGCGAGGGCCGCCTGGACGGCCCTCGCGGCCGCCTCCTCGGGGGTGGGGCCGTCCCACAGCACGAACATGGCGTCGCCGATGAAGCGGTCGACCACCCCCGCGAAGCGGTCGACCTGGGCGACCATGGCCGTGAAGTGGGCGTTGAGCCAGGCGACGACTTCATTGGCGGGCAGCTGCTCGGTGAGGGTCGTGAAGCCTTCGAGGTCGGCGAAGAGCACGGTCACGTCGCAGTACTCGCCCGACGCCGCGGGGGACCGGTCGGGGACAAGACGGCGGAACAGGGTCATGGCCCCATCATAGCAAGCCGGGGCGGCCGTGGCCGCCCCGGCCGGATGGAATGTCGCGCCCTGGGCGCCTAGAACCCGACGTTGAGGCCGACCCCTCCCGTGACCGCCTTGACCTTGGGGTCCACCCCGAGGCCCAGGTCGAGCCGCGCGAGCGCCAGGTTGATGCCTGCCCCGAAGCCGAGCACCGGGTTGGGGCCGCCCAGCCGGATACCGGCCCGGGCGTAGAGGAAGTGGAAGATGTCCCACTCGATGCCGCCCTGCACGCTGGGGCCGTACCCGTTGCCATTGAGGTCGCGGGCAGCCGACTGGGCGACGTCGGCCATGAGGTTGAAGCCGAGGGGCAGCCGGTAGGCCGCGCCGACGCTCAGCTCGAAGGGTTCGGTGTCGGTGAAGTTGATGGCCTGCTGAGCCGTCTGAGTGAACGAGAAGTTGTGCCCGTCGTAGGCGCCCGTCAGGGTCGTCTGGGTGCCCGGCCAGATCACGATAGGGTTGAGGATAGACGCCCCGACCGACAGGCGATCGTCCAGATCGATTTTGGCCCCGAAGTCGAAGCCCGAGCCGAGGCTGTTGGCCGACTTCGACTGGATGGCCATGGTGAAGGCCTTGCTGTAGTCGATGTTGCCGAAGGCCGAGAGTTGCTGCTGCAGCTGGTTGACCTTGGTCGTGTCCTGGGAGAAGGCGTTGAGGGCGTTGTCCAGGGTGGTCAACGGAGCCGAGAGGTTGATCTTGGCCGTGGTCGTGAGGGTGCCGGGCGCCCCGACCGGCAGGGTCGAGTTGGCCGCCCCCTGGGCCCCGAAGCTCGGGTTGAACGTACCCGGAGCGGCGAATAGCTTGAAGGCGCCGCCGACCGTGGCCCGGGCCCTGGGGAACCAGCCCAGCTTCGGGATGGGAATGGGCTGGGTGACCGTGATGGCGGTCGTCCCGTAGGCGCGGTTGGTCTCACCGATCGTGAGGGGGCGATCGCCGTTGTCACTGGGATTGTTGGGGTCGGCCTTCAAGGCCCCGAAGGCGTTGGGCCCGTCGATGTCGCCCTGGATCTTCCTGACCTGGGCCGTGATGGCCGTCAGGTCGGGACTGTTGTCCTGCAGCTTGGTCTTGAGGTCGTTGATGTCGTTCTTGAGGGTCTGGTCGAGGGTCGGGAAGTTGGTCACGAAGCCGAAGAGGGTGGGTGCCGACAGGCTGAGGTCCACGCCCCCATCCCCCCAGACCCGAACCCCCATGGCCCCCCAAGCGAGGCCGCCGTCCTGGGGCACGGCCGGCTTCTTGAGGATCGAGCCCCCCTTTTCCGCGAAGGGGTTGGCCTTGGTCGCGGTCCGGGGCTTGGGGGGCGGGGCCGATTCGGAGGGGGGCAGCTTGACTCCGAACAGGGAGGGCAGCGGAAGCTTGAGACCCGCCAGGCCGGTGCGCAGGCCCAGATCGAGCACCAGGCCGTTCTGCGCCACCGCGCTGATGGCCGCGGGGACGGGGACCGCCGTCGGCACGGTCGCGTTGGGGTCGCTCGTGACGGCCCGCGAGTAGTTGAAGTATTGGGCCATGTACTGGCCGTAGTTCACCAGGGACCCCACGTCGCCCACGCCCACGGCGTTGTTGCCGATCGTGAAGCCCAGGTTGGGGCCGAGGTAGAACCAGCCCCGCTGATCCTGCAGGAGGGCCGGATTGGAGATGGTGCCGTTCACGTCCGAGTCGGAGTAGGCTGAGTAGCGCCCGCCCAGCGCCAGGGAGCGCGGGTCGAGGGGCTCGCTCGCCAGGGCCGGCAGCGCCCACAGGGGGACCGTCGCCGCGGTGAGGGCGATCGCTCGAAGGGAATGCGTCACGGTGGTCATCCTCTCTGCCGCGCGGGCCTACTGGTCCTTGAACAGCCCGAAGGACTGGTTGCCGATGCCGAACTTGGTCGCCTTGGCGTCCACCACGATCGGCGAGATCAACCAGGCATAGGTCTTGCCGGAGACCAGCGGGGGCACGTTCGAGTCGTTCTTGGCGAAGCGCTTGTCGAAGCCACCGAGGAGCGTGGTCAGCTCGCTGGTGAGGCCCGGCATGTCCGAAGGGGTGCCGTAGGTCACGCTCGTCGAGTGGGTCGCCGCGTCGAGGAAGGCCGTGTACAGCGGTTTGATCGAGGTCGGATCGAAGTTCTGGCTGACCGTCGCTTCGCCGACCGTGACCATGAAGCCCGAGGGGGTGCCGGTCGCGGACCACTGGAGGGTCGGTTTCGGGCCCGAGGCCGTGCCCAGGTTGCCGGTCGCCAGGTTGGCGGTCGAGGTGTTGGGCGCCACGACCGAAACTTGTCCGGCGTCGTTCACCGAGAAGGGCGTGATCGTGCGGACCAGCGGGTCGCCCTTCGCGAAGGTGGCCGTGTAGGTGTAGGTGACGCCCCCGTTGACGGAGTCGGTGGCCGTTTGGCTCGATGTGTTGACCGGGAAAGGATTGGCGCTCCCGCTCGCGATCTGCTTGGTGATGCCGTTGAGGGCGTTGGTCCCACCCCAGATCAGGACGGTGCTCGCCTGCTCTTGGCCGTTGTTGTTGAGGGTGATGGCCCGGACCAGAAAGGTCTGGAGGTTGTTCTGGATCGACGTGGCCGCCTGGTACGCGGCGCAGCCGGCCAGACAGGTGGCCGTGGCGGCCAAGAGCACGGGACGCAATCGCAAGGTCTGGGGCTCCTTCCGGTCGAGGTGGGACGGATCGAGGGGCTGGCTCGGAGCCCGCGGGTCTTATACACCGGACGACCGAGACCTAACCGGTTCGGAAGCGACGCCCCGCCCCCGGCGGTTGGTGGACACCTGGCCCGCCCTTTGTTAGGATCTCAGCCGTTCGTGCGCATGTTCCCTCCCCTTTTCAAGGCCCCGCCTACGCCAGAGGAGACGCCGACCCGTGAGCTCAGCCATTCCCAGCCTCATCGACGCCATCGAGTCCACCCTGATCTCGGCCGACCAGCTGGCCGAGCGGAACCAGGAGCTGGGTCGCGCCATCTCACAGGACTACGCCGGAAAGGACCTGCTCGTGATCGGGGTCCTCAAGGGGGTCGCCATCTTCCTGGGCGACATCATGCGAGCCATCTCGATCCCGTGCGACCTCGACTTCATGGCCATCTCGAGCTACGGGGCCTCGACCCGCTCCTCGGGCGTGGTCCGCATCCTCAAAGACCTCGACGAGACCGTCACGGGCCGCCACGTCCTCATCCTCGAGGACATCATCGACACCGGTCTCACGCTGAGCTACATGGTCCGCATGCTGCTCGAGCGGCGCCCAGCGTCGCTCGAGATCTGCACCCTGCTCGACAAGCCCGCCCGGCGCTTGGTGGACGTGCCCGTCAAGTACGTCGGCTTCACCATCCCGGATAAGTTCGTGGTCGGCTACGGCCTCGACTACAACCAGAAGTTCCGGAACCTGCCCTTCATCGGCGTCCTCAAACCCGAGGTCTATACCAAGTAGTAGCGCCTGGCTCCGACGCCGGAAGCGGCCCAGGGGCCGGGAGCGGCGTCCTCAAGCCCGAGGTCTACACGAAGTAGAGCGTCCGCGGGCCCATGAGGCCCGTCCCCCCGGTGAAGGCCGGGGCCCACAGCCAGCAGGCCATTGCGAGGCTGGCCGCACCTGGATCCCGCCCCCCGGTTTTTACCGGGGCATGCTTCGCCGGGAAGACGGGGCGCCCAGGTGTGGTATACTGACTCCCATCCAACGGCCTCAGGCCGGTAATCCCAGGCGTCCAGCCCTACGCGGGGCCGCGGCGCCGGTTGTGGAGAGTGGGCCTCGGCCCGCTCTTTTGTCTCTCAGGGGGGTCCGGTGTCGCGCATCGCCGAACGTGCCAGGGAACTGGCCCAGCAGGTCACGACCGAGCTGGGGCTCGAACTCTTCGGGGTCGAGTACGTCAAGGAAGGCGCCAACTGGGTGCTCCGGGTGACGATCGACGCCGAGGCCGGCATCTCGCACGCCGAGTGCGAAGCGACCAGCCGCAAGCTCGAGGCCCTGCTCGACGCCGCAGACGTCGTGCCCGGCGCCTACATGCTCGAGGTCTCGAGCCCGGGCGCCGAGCGACCCCTGCGCGACGAGCGCGACTTCGTGCGCTTCGCCGGGCGGAGGGTGCTGGTCAAGACCTTCGCCCCCGTGGCAGGCCACAAGGAGTGGACGGGCACCCTCCTCGGCGTGGAGGAAGGACAGGTACGGATCCAGGGACCCAAGGGAGAGCAAGCGTTCCCCCGCGACCAGGTCTCGCTGATCCGGCTCTCGATCGACTGATGGGGTCGGTCCGAACGTAAAGGTGGGATCACGATGAAGATTGACAAGGAACTCTTCGTGCAGATGCAGCGCGAGCGCGGGGTCACGACCGAGGTGCTGCAAGAAGCCCTCGAGGCGGGTATGCTCTCGGCCTACAAGAAGACGGCCAACCCGCACCCCAACACAATCGCGCGCCTCGATCTGGATACCGGGGAGTTCCACATCCTCGACCTGCGCGAGGTCGTCGAGGAGGTCGAGGATCCCGACAGCCAGATCGCCCTCACCGAGGCCAAAGAGCTCCTGGACGAGGCCGAGGTGGGCCAGGTCCTCGAGATCGACGTCACCCCCAATCCCAGCGAACTGGGGCGCCTGGCGGCCCAGATGATGAAGCAGGTCCTCAACCAGCGCCTCCGGGAGGCCGAGCGCAAGAGCGTGATCGACCAGTTCAAGGGCAAGGAGGGCCAGACGATCATCGGGACGGTCCAGCGCTTCGAAGGCCGCAACATCATCGTCAACTTCGGCAAGGTCGAGGGGATCGTGCCCGGCAGCGAGCAGGTGCCCGGCGAAAGCTACCGGCCTGGCGACCGGATCAAGATCTACCTGTGCGAGGTGCGCGAGACCTCCCGCGGGATGCAGCTCCTGGTCAGCCGCGGCCACGCCGGGCTGGTCCGCGAGCTATTCGAGCTCGAGATCCCTGAGATCGCGGACGGGACGGTCACGATCGAGGCGATCGCCCGCGAGGCCGGCTTCCGCACCAAGATCGCCGTGCGCAGCCGCGACCAGTCGGTCGACCCGGTGGGGGCCTGCGTGGGCGCCCGCGGCGGCCGCATCCAGGGGATCGTCAACGAGCTGCGCAACGAGAAGATCGACATCATCCGCTGGTCGGACGATCCAGTCACCTTCATCGCGAACGCCCTCAGCCCGGCCAAGGTCGTGACCGTCCAGGTCAGCTCGCTCGAGCGCACCGCCAAGGTCGTCGTCCCCGACTCCATGCTGAGCCTCGCGATCGGCCGCGAGGGCCAGAACGTGCGGCTGGCCGCTCGGCTGACCAGCTTCAAGATCGACATCAAGAGCGAGTCGCAGCAGCGCGAGCTGAACGCGGCCGCCCTGGAAGAGGCGATGGGCGAGATCGAGCTTCATCCGGCGCCCGAGGAGGCGATGGGCGAGATCGAGCTTCATCCGGCGCCCGAGGCCGCGGAAAGCCTCGCCGAGGAGGCCCCGGCGGAGACCCCCGAGCTGGTCGCGGAGGGGGCCGGGTCCGAAGGCGTCTAGCGCGGCGGTGGAACCGCTCAGGCGCTGCGTCAGTTGTCGCGAACTGGGATCAAAGTTAGAATTGATCCGATTGGTTCGCACCCCGGACGGGGAGATCCGCCTGGATCTGGCCGGCCGGGTCGCCGGTCGCGGCGCCTACGTCCACCGCGCGGCCACGTGCATCACCGACGCCCTCAAGCGGCGGCAGCTTGATCGGGCGCTCAAATACCCAGTACCAGCAGAGCTGGCTAGAACACTTGCCGCCATCGGCGAAGGGCTGACCTGAGCCGGGCGGCCCGACGGGACCTCCCGTCGGACAGGAGGGAATAAATTACATGCGGGTCCACGAACTAGCCAAGCAACTCAACCAGCAGCCCAAGGACATGATCACGGTGCTGCACGAGCTGGGCTTCCTAGAGATCAAAAACAACTTCAACGCCGTGACGCCGGCCATGGTCAAGGCCGCCACCGATAAGCTGCAGGGGCCGGCTCAGCCCGCCGCTCCGGCCAAGCCCAAGGTGGCCATCCACCGCCCGGCGACCCCGATCGTGGTGCCGCCCAGGCCGGCGGAGCCCGAGCCCGTCGCCTCGACCCCGGCGCCCCAGCCCGCGGTCGAAGCCCCGGCCGCGACCAACGGCCAGGGCGACGGAGCGGGCCCCGCCACCCCTCCCCCGGCCCCCAAGCCGCCCGCGCCGCCCCTGCGGCCCGCGCAGCTCGCGGCCCAGGCCCATCGCTCGGTGACGCCGCCGCCGCGGCCCACCATCACGCCCCCGTTGGCCCCGCCCGCGCATGAGCGCGGCCCGGTGCCCCAGTTCCGCTCGCCGC